>Ga0134095_1000358_pt1 | contig 47662 bp, 38 predicted proteins | sample 6_2taG_FD_94449 | JGI IMG/M metagenome (GOLD analysis project Ga0134095, IMG submission 94449) | Switchgrass degrading microbial communities from high solid loading bioreactors in New Hampshire, USA - 6_20_20_110_A2 metaG | ecosystem: Engineered > Bioreactor > Semi-continuous > Anaerobic >... | reverse complement strand
GACGCAGCGCCCCCTGGTAGACTGGAACGATGCCGGCTTCGGCCAGATCGACTTCGTGCATGCCATCGCCAACTCCAGCAACGTGTATTTCTACAAGCTGGGCGGCGGGTATGAAGATGAAGTTCCCGGCGGCGGGCTGGGGATCTGCCGCCTGGGCACCTATGCGCGCGCACTGGGCTACGGCGACGCCCCCGGGATCGGCCTGCCGGACGAGCAGGACGGCCTGGTCCCCAGCCCCGAATGGAAGCGTCTGAACCGGGCCGAATCCTGGTCATCCGGCGATACCTACATTGCCAGTGTGGGTCAGGGTTATGTGCTCGGCACCCCGCTCCAGGTGCTGCTTTCGGCAGCCACCATCGCCAACAACGGCGTGATGATGCAGCCCACCCTGATCCGGGAAATCGTCGACGGTGAAGGCAACACCCTGCCGGTTTATGTCGACGAGGATGGCAATTACACCACCAATCCGGAAGGTGCAGTGCGCCAGATCTCACCGTTCACCCCCACTGTGCGCTGGGACGTCACTAAAGATTACAAGATCCAGCTTTACGGCGAAACTTCGCTGCGCGGCTGTGAGCCCATCGAGGGCGACTCCATTGAAGAGACGCATACCAATGTCCAGCCCTGGGTGTTCGACTATGTGAAAGAGGGCATGCGCCTGGCCGTCACGGAGGGCACTCTGTCTAACCCGATCATCGGGTTCCAGAATCTCAATATCCCGGCCGCCGGCAAGACCGGCACTGCCGAGTATTGTGACAAGTATGCCCTGGCACAGAACCGCTGTGAGTTCGGCGCCTGGCCCACGCACGCGTGGACGGTGGCCTTCGCCCCTTACGACGATCCGGAAATTGCCGTGGTGGCCTTTGTTTACAACGGCGGTGAGGGTGCCAGCGTTGCCGGACCTATTGTACGCCGGGTAATGCAGGCTTACTTCGAACTCAAGCGCATCGATACGGCACAGATCGCAGAATAATTTATTAACTGTCCGGTTATAATTACAAATTTCGTGCAAAAAGCGGCTTTCATGTCCGGTGAAGGCCGCTCTTCATGCTATAATCTTTCCGATCGGTGCAGCCAGAACTGGTACATGATAGACCCCATACCTGTTTCAGCGATCGATCCTGGGAAGCATTAACAATTTTCTTTGCACTGCTTGGGATTGTACATGCCGGCCAATATACAGATCAAGGGCATCCGTGAAGGTTTGCTCATAACGCTTGGGGAAGGAGAGTGGCGCGACCTGCGCCAGAGCCTGTTTGAACAAATAGACAGCCAGATCGAGTTCCTGCGTGGTGCACGCCTGGCGCTGGATGTCGGCAGCCAGGAGCTGAAAGCGGTTGAATTGAGCAAGCTGCGCAACGAAATCTCCGAACGGGAGCTGTCGTTGTGGGCGGTGATCAGCAGTTCGCCGACAACCGTACAGACGGCCCAGACCCTGGGGCTGGCGACCCAGCTGCCCTCGCACCGGCCGGCGCTGACCAGAGCACGGGCGGAGACCGCTGTCCAGGATGAGGAATCAGCTCTGCTCATCCGACGCACACTGCGCTCGGGCTTCAGCATTTCACATCCGGGTGCGGTGATCGTCCTGGGGGACGTCAACCCGGGAGCAGAGGTGATTGCCGGCGGTGATGTGCTGGTCTGGGGCCGGCTGCGGGGTATGGTGCACGCCGGTGCCCAGGGAGACGAAAAGGCCGTCGTCTGCGCCCTGGATCTCTTCCCCACCCAGCTTCGTATCGCCGGGAAAATTGCGGTCCCACCTCAACGGCGCAGCAAGCCACAGCCTGAGATGGCATTCATCCAGGACGGTCGTGTTGTTGCCGAACCATGGAACCCTCAAAAAAGGTAGCATAAGAATCATGCCTGGCAAAGTTGTCACAGTCACTTCTGGAAAGGGCGGGGTAGGCAAGACGACCGCCACCGCCAACATCGGCGCAGCGCTGGCCGCTGCCGGCAAGAAAGTTATTTGTGTGGATGCAGATATTGGCCTGCGGAACCTGGATGTCGTCTTGGGCCTGGAAAACCGCATCGTTTACGACCTGGTCGACGTTGTCGAAGGGCGCTGCCGCATGCGCCAGGCGATGATACGCGACAAACGCCTGCCGGAGCTGTATCTCATCCCGGCTGCCCAGACACGCGATAAAAATGCCGTCTCACCTTCCGACATGCTGCGGCTGGCCGATGAACTGCGCCAGGAGTTTGACTGGATCATGATCGACTCGCCGGCCGGTATCGAGCGCGGCTTTCGCAATGCCATCGCCCCGGCCGATATCGTGCTGGTCGTTACCAATCCCGAAGTTTCCGCCGTGCGAGACGCCGACCGTATTATTGGACTGGTGGAGGCCGAAGAGAAGGGGCCGCCTCGACTGGTGATTAACCGTATCAAACCCGATATGGTGCGCCGGGGAGATATGCTCTCCGCCGACGACGTGCTCGAACTGCTGGCGATCGAGCTGATCGGCATGGTCCCCGATGACGACGCAGTGGTGATGAACACCAATCGCGGCATGCCCGTCGTACTGGATAACCGCTCACGGGCCGGGCAGGCATTTCGCAACATTGCACAGCGGCTGCAGGGCGAAAATGTACCTTTCGTGGAAATGAACTCGAACGACGGCTTTTTTGGAAAACTCGCCCGGTTCATTCGCCCTGGAGGTGACTGATGAGCAACTTCTTGGAGCGCCTGTTTACTCGCAACACGAGCGCACAACAGGCCAAGGAGCGCATGAAGCTGGTCCTGATTCACGACCGCACCGATCTGTCTCCCGGAGAGCTCGAGGTTCTGAAGGACGAACTCATCGAAGTCATCTCCCGCCATGTTGAAATTGAACCGGGGGCAGTTCGCATCGAAATGGCCACAGAAGGCCGGGAACAGCGTCTCATCGCCGATATTCCCATCCGCCCGACCCGGCGAAAGCGGAAATAAGCTCTCATGGCAAGGTTTTACAAAGGGGCGGATTTTCCGCCCCTTGGCGATTCTGGGTAAAATGACACCCTTGCGCCAGACTGGCTTTGAGATTATCCTCTTTCTGATGTGGTAAGTGTGAAATTACACCTTTTACCGGTATTTGATTTTAGTTCTGTGAACGATTAATGCTGCGATGAACGACTCTATAAACATTAACTGGCGCCATTTCGATTTCTGGCTGCTCGGTGCGGTGGCCCTGCTCATCCTGTTCGGTGTGACCATGATCCGCTCGGCGATCAGCGGGAACATCGAGCTGGCAGGCTACGACACCCGGCAGTTGATCTTCGCCGGCATCGGCATGGTGGCGATCATCATCGTCACCGCCATCGACTACCACTTCTGGGCATCCATCAGCTCCACCCTCTACGTGGTTACCGTTATCGCCCTGGCCGCGCTGCTGGGTGTGAGCGCGGTCTTCGGCTCCTCGCGCTGGTTTTCGCTGGTTGTCGTCAACGTACAGCCTTCCGAGCTTGCCAAAATCGTCCTCATCCTGGTGCTGGCACAGTTTTTCACTCAGAACCAGCACCGCATGGATGACGTCCGGACGGTGATCCGCTCCTTCATCTCGGCCATGGGGATCACCATATGGATTGTGCTGCAGCCCAACCTGAGCACTTCCATCGTGATGATGGTGATCTGGTTTGCCCTGCTCTGGGCGGCCGGGCTGCGGGTCAAGCATCTTATGATCTTCGCCGGGATCGGCCTGATCGCAGCAGTGATCCTGATCCCGATTTTTATGACGGTAGAATTCCCGGGCATCGGCAAGGTGATCAAGGATTACCAGGTCAGCCGCGTAACATCCTTCCTCTTCCCCGATCCGGATGCCCGCCACGGAGACGATTACAACATCGAACAGGCCCTGATCAGCATCGGCACTGGAGGCTGGTTCGGACAGGGTTACGGACACGGCAGCCAGGTGCAGCTCCGCTTTTTGAAAGTTCGCTGGTCGGACTTTATTTTCTCAGCAATGGCCCAGGAGTTCGGCTTCGTCGGCACAGTGTTGGTGATGCTTGTGCTGCTGTTCGTGGTGCTGCGCTGTCTGCGCGCAGCCCGGCTGTCGCGCGACACCTATGGAGCGTTTATCTGTTACGGCGTGGCCACACTGCTTATGTTCCAGGCGGTGGTCAACATCGGCGTAAACCTGAGATTGATGCCGGCCACCGGGCTCACCCTGCCGTTTATCAGTTATGGGGGTAGTTCTTTGCTGTCGAATATGCTCGGGATTGGACTTGTGGAAAGTGTAATCCTGCGCCACAAATCACTGGAGTTTTAAACAGGGAGTTCGAACTTTATGAGCGATCATTCCAATCATTTGCGTCCTGCACGAGTACGTTTCGCCCCCTCCCCCACCGGACGGCTCCATCTCGGAGGCGCCCGCACAGCGCTGTACGATTATCTGCTCGCCCGTCAGACCGGTGGACAGTTCATCCTGCGCCTGGAAGATACCGACCGCAAACGCTATGTCCCCGGCGCGGAAGACGAGCTGATGCACGGCCTGCGCTGGCTGGGCATCGAGTGGGATGAAGGCATCGACGTTGGCGGTCCGCACGCGCCCTACCGCCAGTCGGAACGCAAAGAAATCTACCAGCAGTATGCGAAAGAATTGATTGACAGAGGCCACGCTTACTACTGCTTCTGCACGCCCGAACGCCTGGAGCGCATGCGCCAGGAGCAGCAGAAACGCAAAGAACCGCCGCGCTACGACCAGACCTGCCGGCGCCTGGACCCGGATGAAACAGCCAGGCGCGTCGCCGCAGGCGAGCCGCATGTAATTCGCTTCAAAATGCCAAATGAGGGCAGCATCACCGTGGTCGACCGCCTGCGCGGAGAAATGACCTTTGAAAATAAAAACCTGGACGACTATATTATCGTCAAATCCGATGGCTTTGCCCTGTATCACCTGGCGGCGATCGTTGACGATCATTTAATGGGAATCACACACGTGATCCGCAGCTCCGAATGGATCCCCACCTTCCCCCTGCATGCCCACATCATCCGCGCCTTCGGCTGGGAAGAGCCGGAATGGGTCCATCTTTCGGTCTTCCTCAAGCCCAGCGGCAAAGGCAAAATGAGCAAACGCGAGGCCGAAGCGGCCATGAAGGACGGCCATTCGATCTTCGTGACCGATCTGGAGAAGCTCGGTTATGTTCCGGAGGCGGTGGTCAACTGGATCGCCCTCATGGGCTGGAGCTACGATGACCACACCGAGATCTTCACCCTCCCCGAGCTGGTGGAGAAGTTCAGCCTGGATAAGTTGAACCCCTCGCCGGCTGCCATTAATTTCTCCAAACTCGACCACTTCAATGGTGTGCATATCCGCTCGCTGGAGCAGGACGACCTGGCCCGGCGGGTCAAACCCTTCTTTGTAGAAGCCGGCTATCAGGTGGATGACGAAAAACTGCGCAAAATTATCCCCATTATTCAGGAGCGCATCGGCACGCTGGATGAGGCGCCGGAGATCGCCGGCTTCTTCTTCCAGGATGAGGTCCATCCCGAACCTGAAGAGCTGATCGGCAAGAAAATGACCGCCTCCGAGTCCGCCGCCGCTGCCCGGCGCTCGCTGGAAATCCTGGAATCGCTGCCGGAGATCACTCCCGAAACCGCAGAAGAGCCGCTCCGCAACCTGGTGGAAGAGATGGGCCTCAAAGCTGGTCAGGTCTTCGGCATCCTGCGTGTGGCCGTCACCGGGCAGAAGGTCAGCCCTCCGCTGTTTGAAAGCATGGAAATCATCGGAAAAGAGAAAGTGCTCGAGCGCATCCGCCGGGCGATCGATATCCTGGAAGGGCTGCCCGTTGAATCAACTTCCGGGTAAACCCGAATGTGATTGTTGACATTCCCCAGATGGCGTGGTAGAATGATGCCCGCTTGAGCAATGGGGGTTCGTCTAGTGGTAGGACAGCAGACTCTGGATCTGTATGCCGAGGTTCGAATCCTCGACCCCCAGCTGCCATACCACGAAATTCCCCGACCGTTAGGGTCGGGGAATTTTTTTATAGCTGCACAGCGTCACAATATTTGGACTCCGGATGCATCTCTTTGTGCCCGGAAGCAGCCAGCCGGGGCACAGGGGACAATAACCAGTCGAAGTGCCAGAAAAGGGTCTCCATAAATAGGATTACAGAACTATTTTGATGACCAGTTTTTATGATACAATCGACCCGGCTGAACAGCGCGTCATCGTCTCATAGAGGGGAAAGCGAGGCAGTCAGTCCATGTAGATGTTCAAATCAAATCATCCCGGCCATTCCCGGCTTTCTCCGGGTAAAAAATGCTGCCTGAGGATGAGAATTTACCAGCTCCAAGATCATGCCCGGGGGGAAAAATGATGGGAATATTTATTACATTAGAAAACAACCAAATACCAGAAGTCATCAGAGAGCCTGACAGGACCAGAGCGGCCGGAGGAACAGCAAAGTGAAACCGACCCGAGTAGTTCTTGCAGACGATCACACCATGGTACGAAAAGGGATCCGCTTAATTCTAGAAAGGGCGCCCGGGATCGAGGTTGTCGGCGAGGCCTCCAACGGGATCGAAGCGGTGGACTGCGTCATCCGCCATGACCCGGATGTTCTGGTGCTGGATATGGAGATGCCCGAGCTGGATGGCCTGGGCGTCGTCCGGCACCTCGCAGCACTCCGGCCCGATGTGCGCATCCTGGTGCTCAGCGCGCATACCGATAAGCACTTCGTTCAGGGTGTGCTGGAATACGGCGTGGCCGGCTATCTGGCGAAAGATGAAGCGCCTGAGAAGGTGGTCGACGCCATCCGGCGCGTCGCCGCAGGCAGCGGGGGCTTCTTCAGCGAGCGGGTCATCAATGCTGTCTGAAAGCGTGAGATAACGCAGCCTTTCCGACGCAGGTCGGGAAATGATGATCCATCCTGAGCGAAGGGGTGGATCATCATTTTTTGAGAACATATCACCATCTACGGCATCTTCACATACACAGGGCAGGTTGTGGGATGCACGGCGATGGTATAATTTTCGTGCTGTCTTACAATTCAAGGTCAGACAAGGGAGAACAGACCTGCATGAAGCTACACGAATATCAATCAAAACAGATCTTTGCCAGGTATGGCATACCGATCCCCAAGGGAAGAGTAGCGGCTACCGCAGCAGAGGCTAAGCAAATAGCTGAAGAACTGGGTGGCCGCGCTGTAATTAAAGCCCAGGTGCTGGTCGGTGGCCGCGGCAAAGCAGGCGGTATTCGACTGGCAAAGAGCCCAGAAGAAGCCGAAGACCTTGCCACGCAGATTCTGGCAATGGATATCAAGGGGCTCCCGGTCCGCAAAGTGCTGGTCGATGAAGCCGCCAATATCGAAAAAGAGCTTTATCTGGGCATTACCAACGATCGCGCTGCACGTAGACCTGTGCTGATCGCCTCGGCTTCCGGCGGTGTGGACATCGAAGAAGTGGCCCGGAAAAACCCGGAGCAGATCCACCGCGTGCATATCGACCCGCTGCTGGGGCTGCGGGACTACCAGTGGCGCGATGTAGCAGTGGGCATGGACCTTTCAAAAGAGCACTGGCGCACTTTTGGCGCTATCGCGCAGGGGCTGTGGAGGGTTTACATTGATCATGACGCCACCCTGGCGGAAATCAACCCCCTGGTGATCACCAACCGCAACCAGCTTCTGGCGCTGGATGGCAAAATGACGATCGATGACAACGCCCTCTTCCGCCATCCAGACCTGGCTGAAATGCGCGACCTGGACGTGGAAGCCCCCTCAGAGATCGAAGCCCGCAAATACGGACTGACATACATCAAACTGGATGGGAATATTGGCTGCATGGTGAACGGCGCCGGACTGGCCATGACCACCATGGACGTCATCAAGCTGTTCGGCGGAGAGCCGGCCAACTTCCTCGACATCGGTGGGGGCGCAGGCGCCGAAAAAGTCGCTGCAGCCCTGCGCATTATCCTCTCCGATCCCAACGTCAAAGCCGTGCTGTTCAATGTCTTCGGCGGTATTACACGCGGCGACGAGGTGGCGCGCGGAATCCTCTCTGCCCTGGACGAGGTAAAAACCGATATCCCCATGGTGGTCCGCCTGGCGGGAACGCATGCCGAAGAGGGCCGTCACCTGCTGGCTGCCGCCGATATGGTTACTGCCGAAACACTCGCAGATGCCGCACAAAAAGTCGTTGCACTGGCAAAGGGAGAGAAAGTGCGATGAGCATCCTGATCGATAAAAACACACGCCTGCTGGTTCAGGGAATTACCGGTTCGGAAGGGTCGTTCCACACCCGCCAGATGCTGGAATACGGCACGAACATCGTCGCCGGGGTGACGCCCGGGAAGGGCGGGGATTGGGTGCTCGACGGCAAAATCCCGGTCTTCGATTCGGTCAAAATGGCCGTAGAAGCCACCGGAGCCAACACGTCTGTCATCTTTGTGCCGGCCCGTTTCGCTCCCGACGCCATCTTCGAAGCTGCCGACGCCGGCATCCCACTGATCGTATGCATCACGGAGGGGATCCCCGTCCAGGATATGATGCGCGTGCGGATCTATCTGGACCAGAAAAACGTGCGCCTGATCGGCCCCAACTGCCCGGGCCTGCTGACCCCGGGCGAATCGAACGTCGGAATCATCCCGGGTGATATCTCCATGCCGGGCAGCATCGGCGTCGTCTCGCGCTCCGGCACGCTGACCTACGAAGTGCTGGCCGCTTTGAAACAACACGGTATGGGCGTGAGCACCTGCGTTGGGATCGGCGGCGATCCCATCAATGGCACCAACTTCCTGGACTGCCTGAAAATGTTCGAGGAAGACCCCTATACCGAAAAAGTCGTCCTCATCGGCGAGATCGGCGGGACGGACGAAGAGCGCGCTGCCGAATATATAGCCGATCATATGACGAAACCGGTCGCCAGCTTCATCGCCGGGCAGACCGCCCCTCCGGGCAAACGGATGGGGCACGCTGGCGCTATCGTGGAAGGCGGCTCTGGCCTGGCGGAGGATAAGATCCGGGCCCTGCAGGAAGCCAACGTGCGTGTGGCCAGGCACCCGGAAGAAATCCCCGAACTGCTGGTTTAGCGAAATCCGGCTGCTGCTCGTAGAACGCTGAGCCGTTCTCTCTGGTAAGCTCCGGCCGGTTAATTCAAATTACGTACAGGTATCCCCTGCCCGGCGCAAAGGTTCAATTCAGCGCCTGCAGGGGATATTTATAGATATCCGGCAAATGACCTGAAAAAATGCCGGAGAAACATAAAAAGTCCGCCTCGCAGAAGCGGACATATTATGAATGAGCCGGGATAAATATCTTCTGGGTGGGAAGATTATTTCATTCGCTCTTCGATGTATTTAACGGCTTCTCCTACGGTGGTAATTTTCTGCGCGTCTTCGTCCGAGATTTCGCCGCCGAACTTGTCCTCAAAGGCCATAATCAGTTCGACCAGGTCCAGGGAATCCGCCTCGAGGTCCTCGCGGAAGCGGGCGTCCATGCTCACTTTTTCTTCGTCCACGCCCAGCAGATCGACGATAATCTCTTTCACCTCGTTAAACGTTTCAGCCATCGGAAATCCTCCATTTGATGTTTGGTGTTACGGTGAAGCCCTGCTAACTGGGGCAATTGTAACCTCCTCACACGTGCTGTCAAGAGACTGCACACCGGATCGAAATCGGGCGAGAAAGTGATATACTCCACCAGACAGGAACACCGGCCTATGGCAAAAGTTACGCAAATCAGCTCAAGAAAATCGGATCACATCCGCATCAACGTCGAGGAAGATGTCAGTTCCGGGCTGACCACCGGCCTGGAGCATTACCGCTTTATCCACCGTGCCCTGCCGGAATTAAACCTGGAGGACGTCGACCTTTCACTGGAGCTGTTTGGCCGCCGTCTGCGGGCTCCGATCCTGATCTCTTCGATGACGGGCGGGACGGACAAAGCAGCGGCCATCAACCGCATCCTGGCCAGCGCAGCCCAGGAGACCGGCATTGCGATGGGTGTGGGTTCCCAGCGCATTGCCATCGATCACCCCGAACTGGCGCACAGCTTCCAGGTGCGCCAGTATGCACCGGATATTTTGCTGTTTGCCAACCTGGGCGCCATCCAGCTCAACTACGGTTATGGTGTGGATGAATGCCGCCGGGCCGTAGACATGATCGAAGCGGACGCGCTGGTGCTGCACCTGAACCCCTTACAGGAAGCCGTCCAGCCGGAAGGCGATACGCGCTTTGCCGGGCTGCTGCAGCGCATCGAGGCCGTGTGCCGGGCTCTGCCAGTGCCAGTGATCGCCAAAGAAGTGGGCTGGGGTTTTTCCGAAGAAGATGCCCGCCTCCTGGCCGGTGCGGGGGTGAGCGCCATCGATGTCGCTGGCGCAGGAGGGACATCCTGGTCTCAGGTGGAGATGCACCGCGCAGAAAACGAGAGCCAGGCACGCCTGGCGGCAGCCTTCGTCAACTGGGGCATCCCTACCGCAGAAGCCATTCTGAATGTGAAGCGCGCGGCCCCCGGAATGACCATCATCGCCTCCGGCGGACTGCGCAGCGGGGTGGACCTGGCCAAGTGCCTGGCCCTGGGTGCTGTGCTGGGCGGCATGGCCGGCCCGTTCATCAAAGCTGCATCCCGCTCTTACGAAGAGACTGTCCAGACGATCAATGAAGTGCGCCGGGAAATTCAGGTTTGTATGTTTTCCACTGGAGCCGGAGATCTGAACGCACTGCGCAAAACCGGTCTGCAGCGAATTTAACCGAGAGGGATATTACAGAAACCAGCAATGATCCTCGATGAAATGCTCTCTGCCGTTGAAGAAGAATTAAAGCGGGCCGTACAGCAGGCCGGCGGAAACGATCTTGCCGAACTGCACTATATGCTCGCCTACCATATGGGCTGGGAAGGTGAAGGAGCCGGTCCGGAGGCCAGCGGAAAACGGATCCGCCCGCTGCTGGTGCTGCTCACCTGCGCTGCTGCCGGGAATGACTGGCACAGGGCTCTGCCGGCAGCTGCAGCGGTGGAACTGGTTCACAACTTCTCGCTGATCCACGACGATATCCAGGACAACAGCCCCCTGCGGCGGGGGCGAGAGACCGTATGGAAGCGCTGGGGGGTACCGCAGGCGATCAATGCCGGCGACACGCTGTTCAGCCTGGCCCAGCTTACCATTCTGCGCCTGGCAGAGACGGCCTCACCCGAAGTTTCCCTGCGGGCCGCACAGGTCCTGCACGAGACCTGCCTGCAGCTCACGCAGGGGCAGTATCTGGATCTGGCTTATGAGTCGCGTGGGAACCTTTCCATTGAAGCTTACTGGCCCATGGTAACGGGAAAAACTGGGGCGCTGCTCTCCGCTTGTACGCGCATCGGCGCTATTGTTGCCTGCGCCCCGGAGGATGTTATTCAGGCCTACGCACGCTTTGGTCTCTCCCTTGGCCTGGCGTTTCAACTGCAGGACGATCTACTGGGAATCTGGGGCGATGCGGAGCTGACCGGCAAATCCGCCGAAAGCGATTTGATCTCGGGTAAAAAATCGCTGCCGGTGCTGTACGGTCTGGAGCGCCAGGGGCCCTTTGCACGCCGCTGGTCGCAGGGGAATATCCGCAGCCATGAGGTGCGCGAACTGGCCGAGCAGCTTAAAAATGAAGGCGCTTATGACTATACCCGGGAGCTCGCCAACCAGCACACCACCCGGGCTCTGGAGTGCCTGGAGCAGGCCAGGCCATCTGGCGAGGCCGGTGAAGCCTTAATCGGGCTGGCGCGGCGCCTGTTGAGCAGAAAAGCATAATTGAAGGGCTGTTTTGTGCGGCAGCAGTGCTCAGGGGGCTAGAGAAAGCGCATAAAAACCTGGTTGCCCAGCAGCCGGCCGCGGGTCGTCAGGCGGATGCGGTCCGGCGTTACTTCCAGCAGCCCCTTCTGGCTTAATTCTTCGATCTCTGACCCAAACATCGCCTCCAGGGGCGTTCCAAAGCGCTGTTCAAAAGCGAGGCGCGAAACCCCCTCCTCTGTCAGGCGCAGGCCCATCATCATTGTCTCGCCGATTTCTGCACGGCGGTCGATCTGCTGCCCTGTCTGGGTCGCGGGTGTAAGGGGGAAGCGGCGCGGTTCGCCCTGGATACAGCGTTCGATATAAGCGGCGGGGGCCAGCACGTTGATCGTCCGCATGCCGGCGGCATAGCCGTGTGCGCCGGCGCCAAAGCCCAGATAAGGCTGGTTTCTCCAGTACTGCAGGTTGTGCCGGCAGGAGCGGATCCCCTGCCCGGAAGGTATGGCCCAGTTCGAGATTTCGTACTGCCGGTAACTGGCCCTGGCCAGGCGCTCATCCGCCCACTCGTACATATCGGCAGCCAGATCGGGGTCCGGCTCGGCGAGCAGGCCGCGCTGCACCCAGTGGTTGAGCGGCGTGCCGTGTTCCAGGGTGAGCGCATAAAGAGAGATATGTTCGGGATGCAGGCCCAGCGCCAGCTCCATGGTATGCTGCCAGGTTTCCATCCGCTGGTTAGGCAGTCCGTAGATCAGGTCCAGGTTCAGGTTGTCAAAACCGGCTTTACGTGCGCCAGCCACGGCCGCAGCGACCTCGTGATAGCTGTGCTGGCGCTCCAGCAGGCGCAGTTCCTCCGGATTGGCCGACTGCATCCCCAGACTGAGGCGGTTGACCCCCAGGCTGCGCAGTCCGCGCAGGTATTCATCCGTCAGGGTTCCCGGATTGGCTTCGAGCGAGATTTCTACCCCGGGCTGCAGGTCAAACGATGCCTCCAGCGTCGACAGGATGCGTTCAACCTCCTGCAGGGGCAGCAGCGAAGGCGTTCCCCCGCCAAAGAAGATCGTATGCACCGGCAGCCGCTCTTCCGTGCTGCAGCGCAACAGCTCGATCTCCCGGCACAGCGCCCGGGTGTACTCTCCGATCAGTGACTCAAGACCGGCATACGTGTTAAAATCGCAGTATCCGCAGCGGTGCCTGCAAAATGGGATGTGGAGGTAGACACTGTATTGGACCATGTGTATCCAGTATACCACCATGCACAGACCTGTCTGACCGCTTTCCAGCCCTTTACCTATTTCTGAAGGCTGGTATAATTCTGGGGTTCCGGCTAAAAGCCGGACAAGTTAATCGACTATGCCTGATAAACCATCTAAACCTACCAAGCTTTGTCCGACCTGTGGTACCCGCGTCAGTGAAGACGCAGCCCGCTGTCTGGTCTGCGGCACTGACCTGACCAGCATCGATAAAGCAGCCAAGAACCCGAAGGTGGTGCAGGGCAGCCGGATGCCTGAGGTGACCCTCAGCCTGCCCGCCATCCTCGGGTTGTTTGCTATGTTCCTGGTCATTGGCGCGGGCCTGGTCTACGTTGCGATGCGCCAGGCGACCCCTGTTGTGGCAGAGAACGCTCCCAGTGAAACCCCCACCATCACCGTTACCGTCACGCCCACGGTTTCGCCCACCTCAGAGCCGCCAACGGCCACCCACACACCCGAACCCAGCCCCACACCGCAGTCTTACACCATCAAAGCAGGCGACACCTGTCTGGCCATCGCCACCAATTTTGGCGTTTCCGTACAGAGTATTGTGCTCCTCAACGATCTGCCCGCATCGTGCAGCCCGCTGACGGAAGGGATGACCCTGTTGATCCCCTTCCCGACGCCGACGGCAACCCCGCCGCCAACGGGCACGCTGCCGCCGGAGCAGGCCACCGTAGCCGCCTGTGAGACCATCGAATATACCGTGGCCGAGGGTGATACGCTGGGCAAGATCGCAGCCATGTACGCGGTTTCCAAGGAGGCCATCGCCGAGTGGAACGGGCTCGTGAACGAGCTGGTGCGCTTCGACCAGACGCTGGTCATCCCGCTCTGTGAGCGTGAGCCAACTCCGGGGCCGACGCCGACCCCCACCCCTCCGCCTCCATACGGTCCGCCGGCGCTGCTGCTGCCTCCCGATGGCGCGCCCTTCACCCTGGCGGATGAGACGATCACTCTGCAGTGGTCGGCTGTGGGTACGCTGCGCTCTAACGAAGCCTATGCCGTTACCATCGAGGACGTGACTGCCCAATCGCCGAAGCTGGTGGAGTACGTCACCGATACCAAGTTCATTGTGCCCACGTCGCTGCGGCCGACGGACGGCAGAGCACACACCCTGCGCTGGACGGTGATCACCGTACGCCAGGTCGACACGGATGAAGACGGCCGGCCCATCTGGGAAGCGGCCGGCGCTCCGAGCCAGCCGCGGGTGTTCACCTGGGTTGGCACCGGCAGCGCACCAGAATCGCCGTCATCCGGTCCTGAAGCGACGCCCACGCCCTGATGCCGGTAAAGTGAGTTTCATAGCCCTGAAAAGCGCCGTAGAGCGTTTTTCAGGGCTTTTTTTATCTCTTCACCTGGCTATTCTGCGAGAATGGGTATTTAAATGAAGGGATCAGGGACCGTGCGGTTCTGTATCCTCTTGCGCCAGTGGGCACAGCCCTAGAAAGGATAAGACGAGCTGTCTGGACCGGTTCCGGGGAGAATGTGTGTATCTCGCCGTAGCGCTGTGCCCTTATCACCGTACACGTGCTATTACCATTCCGCGGCTGTTAAGGCACGGCATCCGGTGCACAGGCGCAAACGACGAAATGACAAGCCGACTGGGCCCGGGTTCTCTATATACGGGCAGCCATGTCCGAAATGCCCGGTGAAAAGAGGCAGATGGCCGTGGATCCAGCCCTCTACCTTACCCCGAAACAGACCAGCACACAGAAAAAATGACCTCAATAGTGATGGAAGCTGCGGGCTTTATCACAAGATATAAGAAATGCGGGCCGGTTGGCCCGCATTTCTTATTTCAAATAATACTATACGCAGCTCACGCCGGCTGCTTCATGCTGGCCGCAATCTCCTCCAGCATCGCTGTGGTCAGCGATTTGGGGCGTTCGATCGGCTGCCCGAGCGCACGCGCCCACACAGCGTTCGCAGACACCCCCAGGATGCGGCTGACGCCGAACAGCACTGTGTAGAAGCCGCAGCCGCCTTTCATGCTGCAATCAACCACGCCGAAATGGTACTGGGTGGCCCCGCTGATAGCATCTACATTTGGCCACGGATCCTTGGCCTTGCCCTGCTCCTTCAACACATCCGGTACGACCTCGTAAACCAGACAGGCCAGATCAAATAGCTCATCGTTCTTGAAGTGTTTCTGACCAAAGTCGCGCAGCGCCAGGTAGCGCGGGTCAGTCTTGCGCAGCACCGCATGCCCGTATCCAGGAATGACCTGTCCGGCGTTCAGCGTATCCCAGGCAAACTGGCGCAGCTCTTCACGTGTGGGGACGCCGCCGTAGCGCTCCTGCACCTCGAGCAGCCAGCGCAGCGCTTCCTGGTTGGCGCGCCCGTGCAGGGGTCCGGCCAGGCCGTTCATGCCTGCCGAGGCAGCAAAATAAATATCCGAAAGGGTCGAAGCGACCATATGGGTGGCGTGTGCGCTGACATTGCCGCTCTCGTGATCGGAGTGGATGATAAAGTACAGGCGTGAGAGGTCTTTGTAGGCCGGGTCCTCGATGCCCATCATCTGAGCGAAGTTGCCAGCCCAGTCGAGGCTCTCGTCCTGCTGGGGGATATGGCCATCCTGGTATTTGATGCTGTAGATCAGCGCTGCGATCGCCGGCAGCTTGGCGGTCAGGTTCAGGCTGTCCTCCAGCATCGGCTCCCAGTATTCATCCTTGTGCATGCCTTCATCATAGCGGCGTGCAAAAACCGATTCAACCTGCATGGACAGGATCGCCTGGGAGAACATGGTCATTGGGCTGACGTTAGCCGGCATGGCCTTCAGGATTTTCGGCACATACTCAGGGATATCCCAGCGTTTTTTCCACTCATCCTCGACCTGCCGGGCTTCTTCCAGGGTGGGGATCTCGCCGATCAGCAGCAGATAATACAAGCCGCCAACCAGTGGGATCTCGTCACCCTCCTCACGGGGAAGCTTTTCCAGCAGCTCAGGGATGGTGTAGCCGCGCAGGCGGATGCCTTCCACCGGATCTACATAAGAGATATCCGTGACCAGACTTTTCACCCCCCGCATGCCCCCGTAAACCTGGGCAATGGTCACGTCCCCCACCTTCACATCCCCACTTTCTTTGACCAGCCGCTTTACCCGTTCCCTCCACTCGGGCAGCCTGGCTTCGATCTTCTCCTTTAGCGTCATTTTTCCTCCTGTTTAAGCTTTGATGTTCATGAACCCTGTGTGGTTCTTTTACAGCTTAAGCTTGGCGATGTTCTCCTTTACCCCTGCCGCTGACTTCTCCAGTGCTTCCCGTTCTGAGTCGCTCAGTTTATATTCGAGGATCTTCTCCACACCTCTGCGCCCGAGCTGGACTGGGACGCCGAAAAAGATATCGTTCAACCCGTACTCACCCTGCAGGTAAGCAGAAGCGGGCACCACCAGATGTTTGTTCTTCAGAATTGCCTCAACCATCTGGGCGATCGCTGCTGCAGGGGCGTAGTAAGCGCTGCCGGTTTTCAATAAGCTCACAATTTCACCGCCGCCCTTGCGAGTGCGCTCCACAATCGCATCCAGGCGTTCTCTGGGCAGGATGTCCTCCAGCGGGATCCCGGCCACGTTCGAGACCCGCGTGAGCGGCACCATTTCGTCGCCGTGGCCGCCCAGCACGTAGCAGTGCACGTTTTCCACGCTCACACCCAGCTCCAGAGCGACAAAGGTGCGCATGCGGGCCGAATCGAGCACACCGGCCTGCCCGACCACACGATGCGGTTCCACCCCGGCCACCTTCATTGTAAGGTAAGCCATCACATCCAGCGGGTTGGTCAGGACAACATAGATCGCATCCGGAGAGCGGCGGATGGTCTCCTCGGTCGCCTTGCGGACGATGTCGGCGTTGGCAAACAGCAGATCGTCGCGGCTCATTCCCGGTTTACGCGGCAGGCCCGCCGTGATGACCACGATGTCTGAGCCCGCTGTGGCCTCGTAATCATTAGTGCCGGTAATGAGCGCATCCTTACCGATGACCGGCAGCGCCTCCTGCAGGTCGAGTGCTTTCCCCTGGGGCATGCCCTCGACCACATCAACGAGGACGATGTCGGCGATTTCGCGCTCTGCCAGCCAGTGAGCGGTGGTGGAACCGGTCATTCCGGCCCCAATAATGGATACTTTATTTTTCATATTCCTCTCCTATGTTGTATCCAGATCGATTATAAAGGTGCGCTTCTTTGCCCGGTTTTCCCTGCTTCTACGGGCGTTTTATCAAGACCTGCGGTCAGGTCTGATAACCGACGGTTTCATCCAGGAAATGGCCGGCCTGCATGGCGGCAGCCGCGCCCATCCCGGCAGATGTAATCACCTGGCGGAAATGCGGATCGGCAGCTTCGCCGGCCGCAAATACGCCGGGGATATTCGTGCGATAATAGCGGTCTGTCTTGATATAGCCCATTTCATCCATATCCAGCACCCCGCGGAACAACTCGGTATTGGGGGTGTGACCGATGAAAATGAAGACGCCGTCCACCGGCTCAACACATTCTTCGCCGGTGACCAGATTTTTCATTCTTACTGCCTCGACCGCTTCCTGGCCTTTGATTTCTTCCACCACCGTATTCCAGATGAAGCTGATCTTGGGGTTGTCCATCGCACGCCGCTGCAGGATGGGCCCAGCCCGCAGCTCATCCCGGCGGTGGACAATGCGCACGCTCCTTGCATAACGGGTCAGGAAGATCCCCTCTTCCAGGGCGCTGTCGCCCCCGCCAACGACGATGACATCTTTCTCCTTGAAAAACCAGCCGTCGCAGGTGGCGCAGTAAGAGACGCCGCGCCCGGTCAGTTCCTTCTCACCCGGCACATTCAGGTGCCTGGGGGTGGCGCCGGTGGCGATAATCAGCGCATCGGCCAGGTAGGTGGCGTTGTATGTGGTGACACGAAACGGCCGCTGGGAAAGGTCCACTTTCGTTGCGGTGTCGAATTCCACGCGGGCCCCAAACCGCTCGGCCTGCTTCTGGAAAAGCTCGACGAGCTGCTGGCCGCCAATTCCCTCCGGGAAACCGGGATAATTTTCAACGATATAGGTCAGCGAGACCTGACCGCCCAGTTCCATACCGGTGAGCACCACCGGGTTGAGGTCCGCCCGGGCGGCATACAGGGCAGCAGAAAAACCGGCCGGCCCTGATCCCAGGATGAGGACTTTCACAGGAATCTCTGCACCTCCAGAGGAAGGGCTGGCGATTCCAGAAATATTTAAATCTAAATCCATTTTTTCTCCTGTTGTTTATTTTGTGATGCCTTTTAAGTTTAAGATGCAAAAGCCGGAGGAAGGTTGCACAGCGCAGCAGCCTTCTCCGCCTTGCAGTTTTATTTGGGCATCTCGCGTTCAGTCTGTCAGGAAGCGACCTGCCGTTCTTTTAAATCTACGTAATCCAGCCACTCATCCGAGCGCGGGCTGAGACCGCGAATCACATCCGTGAACGCCTCTGTTAATTTACGGGTCACCGGACCGGGTCGCCCGGGACCGATCGTGCGGTGATCGATCGCCCGCACACCTACCACTTCCGCCGCGGTGCCGGTGATGAAGACTTCATCGGCGATGTAAAGCTGGTCACGGGTGATCATCGTCTCTTCCACTGGAATTCCCAGGTCTGCGGCCAGCTTGATGATGGAATCACGTGTCAGGCCTTCCAGGACCGGGGCAGCCGGGGGTGTGTATAACACCCCATTGCGGACCATAAAAAGGTTCTCACCCGTACATTCGGCCACATAACCCTGCGGGTCGAGGATCACCGCTTCATCGTAACCAGAGCGCAGGGCCAGGGTCTTCACCAGCATGGAGTTGACGTAATTTCCCGAAATCTTGGCCTTGGTCATGTTGGTGTTCGGGTGCAGGCGCGTGAACGAGGAGACCATCATGTGCACGCCGGTCTCTTTGGCCTCTTCACCCAGGTAAGGGCCCCACTCCCAGGCAGCAATGCCCACCTGGGGCTCGGACCGATCAAGATTCAGCCCCATCGGCCCCTTGAGGTACATCAAAGGGCGAATATAACATTCTTTAAAACCATTTTCCCGGATGGTCAGGTGCGTTGCCTGGCGCAGATCTTCTACCGTGTAAGGGAAATTCTGAATGCCGAGGATGTGGATCGAATCGAGAAAGCGCTCCAGATGTTCCCCCAGACGGAATACCCCCGGTCCCTTCGGTGTGGAATAGCAGCGGATGCCTTCGAATACGCCCACACCGTAATGCAGCGTTGGTGTGATGAAATGCACCGTGGCCTGCTCATAAGGGACCAACTCTCCGTTCATCCAGATAAAGTCAGATCGCATCGGAATCTCCTTGGCGAGAGGCAAACGTTTGCCATATATTCTTATTATACCGGAATTGGCGGAAATACCTGAAAATGTTACAGATAAGAAAAGCAGAGCGATGATTGTGATCACCGCCCTGCTTTTGTGCTGCTCATGCGGTTACCACCGGTCCCGCGCCTGCTACGTCCTGTGTGACCTCTCCGCTGAACTGCTTGAAATTCTCCTGGAAGCGTGCCACTAACTGGCGGGCCTGCTGGTCATAGGCCTGTGGATCGTTCCAGGTCCGGCGGGGATCCAGCACCTCATCGGGAACGTCTGGCACGTGCTCGGGGATTTCGAGACCAAAAATGGGATCAATACGCACCGGCACTCCGTCCAGGTCACCGTTGATGGCCGCGGTGATCATCGCCCGGGTGTACGGCAGACGAATACGCTTACCAACCCCGTACGGCCCGCCGGTCCAACCGGTGTTGACCAGCCAGACCTTTGCATTGTGACGGTCGAGCTTTTCGCCCAGCAGCCGGGCGTATACCGAGGGAGGAAGGGGCAGGAACGGGGCACCGAAGCAGGTGGAGAAAGTGGCCTGGGGCTCAGAGCCAACCCCCGCTTCTGTGCCGGCCAGTTTGGACGTGTAACCGGAAAGGAAATAATACATCGCCTGATCGCGGGTCAGGCGGGCGATCGGCGGCATTACGCCGAAAGCATCTGCGGTCAGGAAGAAGATGTTTTCCGGGTGGCCTCCCTGGCCCGAAGGGACGTAATTATTAAGGAACCCGATGGGATACGCCGCCCGGGTGTTCTCGGTGAGGCTGACGTCATCGAAGTCAACCCGCCGCGTCTGGTTGTCCAGGGTCACATTTTCCAGGATCGTCCCAAAATGCCGGGTGGCCTCCCAGATCATCGGTTCGAGCTCGGGATTCAGGTGGACAACCTTGGCATAACACCCGCCTTCAAAGTTGAAAATGCCATCATCCCCCCAGCCGTGTTCGTCATCGCCGATGAGCGGGCGGTCGGGATCCGATGATAAGGTGGTTTTGCCCGTCCCCGACAGGCCGAAGAACAGGGCCGTATCGCCGCGCTCTTTCCCCACGTTTGCTGAGCAGTGCATGGAGAGCACCCCCTGCAGCGGGAGCAGGTAATTCAGTGCGGAGAAGATGGATTTCTTAATCTCCCCTGCATACGCCGTTCCGCCGATCAGGATAATCTTCTTGTCCAGGTTGAGGATAATGAAGGTTTCCGAGCGCGTCCCGTCCTCTTCCGGGATGGCGTGAAAGCCGGGAGCGTGCAGGACGGTGAACTCAGGCCTGTGATTGGGGAGGTCTTCTACCCGCGCGCGCAGGAACATGTTGCGGGCGAACAGGCTGTGCCAGGCATTTTCGGTGATCACGCGAATGGGAAGCCGGTATTTCGGGTTCGCAGCCGCATAGGCATCCTGCACAAATACGTCCCGGCCCTGGAAATAAGCCGTCATGCGGCTGTAAAGATGTTCGAAGTGATCGGGGCTGAGCGGCTGGTTGACCTTCCCCCAGGCGATCTGGCTTTCAATCTGTCCACTGCTGACAATAAACTTATCGTTGGCTGCGCGCCCTGTGTGCGTCCCGGTCCGCACCACCACCGAACCTTCGTGGGCCAGCTGACCCTCCCTCCGGCTGACGATCCGCTCGATCAGGGCCGGGGTTGGCAGCGTCCAGTGAGCCAGGTTGATGTTGCGCAGACCATGATTATCGAGATCGTAGCTGCTGGCGATACCGATTTTATTCGTGGTCATTATCCCTCCAATTCTTCAGTTCATCTGAAGGTCCAATAATCATTATGATGACAATCTTCCCTCCCCCAGGAAGTCAGGTACGATCGACCCAATGGGTGAAAGGAGAGGCGTTCGTGATGAACGCCTCTCTAAATCTGTAAGATTTTACTGCCGCCGCCTGCGGCCTCCGCCAGATCCGCGGCGGTCACCGCCGCGGTCACCGCCTCGCCCGCCGCCTCCGGCCGGCCGCCCCGCACCGCTGCGCGGGCGGTCGCGCTCAGCCGCTTCTTCCGGCGTCCACCCTTCCAGGACAGCCTGCCGTGAAAGGCGGATCTTACCCTGGGGATCGATATCCGTCACCATCACGGTGATTTCATCGCCGACACGCACAACGTCTTCAACCTTATCCACTCGCTGGGTGTCGAGCTGGGAGATGTGCACCATGCCGTCGACATTGGGCAGGATTTCGACAAAGGCCCCGAAATCGGTCGTGCGCACCACACGCCCGGTGTAGATGCGGCCGATCACGGCTGTCTCTGTCAGCGCTTCCACGCGCTCGCGCGCACGCATGGCGCTCTCACCGTCGGTGGTAGCGATGTAAACCGAACCGTCCTCGCCGATATCGATCTTGGCGCCGGTCTCATCCTGAATGCTGCGGATGGTCTTGCCGCCCGGACCGATAACCGCACCGATTTTATCCACCGGGATGTGCAGCACGGTGATGCGCGGCGCGTGGGGTTTCAAATCGGGCCGCGGCGCCGAGATCACTTCCATCATCTTATCCAGGATCTGGATGCGCCCCTGGCGCGCCTGCTCGAGGGCCTCCGCCATCATTTCAGAGGAGATGCCGCCGATCTTGATATCCATCTGCAGGGCGGTAATGCCGCGATCGGTGCCGGCCACTTTGAAATCCATGTCGCCCAGATGGTCTTCCATTCCCAGGATATCGGTCAGGATGGCATAGCGGTCGCCTTCTTTGATCAGGCCCATCGCCACGCCGGCCACCGGCGCCTTGATCGGCACGCCTGTATCCATGAGCGCCAGCGTCGACCCGCAGACGGATGCCATTGATGAGGAACCGTTCGAGCTCAGCACCTCGGAAACCAGGCGCAGCACATATGGGAACTCCGATTCCGGCGGGATCACCGGCAGCAGCGCGCGCTCCGCCAGCGCTCCATGCCCGATCTCGCGCCGCGAGGCACCGCGCAGCGCGCGGGCTTCACCGGTCGAGAAGGGCGGGAAGTTGTAATGGTGCATGTAGCGCTTGGTCTCGGAGGGCGTCAGGTTGTCCAGCTCCTGTGCTTCGCGCGGCGTGCCCAGGGTGGCAATTGTCATCACCTGGGTTTCACCGCGGGTGAAGATCCCCGAGCCGTGGGCCCGCGGGCTGACGTTCACTTCACACCAGATGGGGCGGATTTCGTTCGTGCGGCGTCCATCCGGGCGGATCCCCGTCTCCAGAATGCGGTCGCGCACGACCTTACGGAAAGCGTCTTCAAACGCGCTCTTCACCGCCGGCGCCAGCGTCTCATCTTCTCCGGCGAACTCAAGCACCACCGATTCGCGCAGCTGGTCAAGGGCCAGGTTGCGCTCGGTCTTGACGTAAGGCTGGCTGAGGATATCGGTTACCGGCTGGCGAATGCGCTCGTACACCTGTTCTTTCAGAGCAGGATCGACCGCAAAGGAAGTGTAGGCGCGCTTCGGCTTGCCGATTTCCGCCCGCATCTGCTCCTGGAAGTCGATCAGCGGCTGCAGCGACTGGTGACCAAACTCCAGGGCCTTTACCATTACGTCTTCAGTGACTTCATTCGCCCCGCATTCGACCATCAGGATGGCATCGCGGGTGCCCGCAATACGCAGGTCCAGATCGGAGTATTCCAGGTCTGAATAGGTCGGGTTGAGCACAAACTCGCCTTCAATGCGGCCAACGCGCACCGCTCCAACCGGCCCGTTCCAGGGGATATCCGAAATCATCAGCGCGGCAGAAGCGGCATTCACCGCCAGGATGTCAATCGGATTCTCTCCATCAGTTGAGAAGGCATACAGAATCACCTGCACGTCGTTGCGCAGGTCTTTGGGGAACAGCGGGCGCAGCGGGCGGTCTGTCAGCCGGGCGGTTAAAATCGCTTCTTCCGTGGGCCGCCCCTCACGACGGAAGAAAGAACCCGGAATACGCCCACCGGCGTACATCCGCTCCTCATAGTCAACCGTCAGGGGGAAGAAGTCGATCCCCTGACGCACCTCGGCGGACATGGTCGCCGCGGCAAACACCACGGTTTCACCGAGCTGCAGATTGACTGCGCCCCCTGCCTGACCGGCAAGCTTTCCCGTTTCAAAGGTGAAAGTCTTATTGCTGATCGTAACTGAATAACGTTTTGGTTCTGGTATCATCGTTTCTCCTTGAGATCGCCTGCGGAGTCAGGGACTGAAAGGCGCCGGCAACGGGGTTACCGGCGCCTTTCAATTCCCAACTCGCAGGCAAATAGTTCCTGAATCATATGATTCTGAGGTTTGTGTGTGCTGATCTCCCACACGCAACGATTCTTATTATACCGCAGTCAGGGTTACGAAAAACATTGCCGTAACCCAGCGTGCGGAATTTTCCTGCTTAATGGAAGGCGCGCCCGCCCGGACGTTGTTTCCCCCGTTTAAATAAAACGAGTAGATGGGAGACCTGCCAACCATCTACTCGAGTGGTGACTATTTACGGCGGATATTAAGCCGTTCGGTAAGCGCCATATAGCGCTGAAAATCCTTGCGGCGAATGTAAGCCAGCAGCCTGCGGCGCTGGCCAACCAGTTTGAGCAGGCCGCGGCGCGAGGATTCATCGTGCGTGTTGCGGCGCAGGTGCTCGGTGAGCTGGTTGATCCGGCTGGAAAGCAGAGCCACCTGAACCTCCGGCGATCCGGTGTCTCCCTCGTGCCGGGAAAATTCTTCAATCAATTTGGATTTAACTTCTTTGTCCAGCGGCATGACATCTACTCCTTTCAATTCAATAACTGAGCAGGTCTCCAGGCCAGCAGCTGGAGGGTGTGCCTCCACCACACGGCCGGTCTAGTCTGAGGGGCCATTATACCAAACAGAGGGTACGGGAGCAAGGTATGATGATATTCCCCCTGATGAACCACCGGTGCATGCACTATTTTCCGGAACGCAGAATGGAGAGCACGATCCACACGCCCAGCATCAGCGCGGCGAAAAATCCAATCGCCACCAGCGCGGTGGCGATTGTGCTGCCGCTGGCCAGCGGTAATAGGATGGCCAGGCCCAGGATAAACGCTGCCGTGATGATGCTCAGGGAAAAACGCGTGCTCACCCGGTCCAGACGGTCCATCGTTTCCTTACTGGCGGCCATGCGGATCGTAAGCGGGAACTCGCCCTGCTGGATACCGCGCAGCAGCCCCTCCCCAATCGACGGTAATTCCTTTAATGTGAAGGCCAGCGACTCAAGATCAGATAGAAACGCCGGGCCCCACTCCCACGGCATCCGGTTCTGGACGAACACCCGCCGGATCTGCGGCTCAAATATCTGAAGCATATTGAATTCCGGATTCAACTGGCGGGCCAGCCCTTCCATCATGGTGATAGTCTTGAACAACAGCCACAGATCGGGCGGCAGAGAGATCCGGTAGTGGAATGCCAGATTAAGCAGTTCGTCGAGGATCTGACGGGCCTCGAGTTCCTTCAGCGGCAAACCGCTGTAGCGGTTGAAAATGCGTTCAATTTCTCGCTCCAGGGCCCGCGTGTCGACTCGGTCCGGGAGCGCGCCCATGCGCAGCATATGCTCCACCAGCCCCGCAGCATCGTTCCTGGAGGCCAGATAAGCGGCCTGCACCAGGTTCATGCGGTCCGTCCTGGAAATAAACCCAACCATACCGAAGTCCATCACGCCCAGGCAGAACTCCACCTGCTCCGCCGGACGTTCTTCCGGGCTTTCCGCCTCACTATCCTGCTCATCCAGGCAGGATTTCGGCGTAACGACGAAATTTCCCGGGTGTGGGTCGGCATGGAAGAATCCGTCTTCCATGATCTCTTTGACGATCACCCTGGAGGTATGATACGCAAGCTCCTGGAGGTCGACGCCGGCCTCAACGAGAGCCTCCGGTGAGCCGAATTTGATGCCCGACAGCCGTTCTAACACCAGTATGCGCTGTGTAGAGGCATCCCAGTAAACTTTCGGTATATAGAGGAAAGGGTCATCCTCAAAATTCATGCGGAAGCGTTCGGCATTTAAGCCTTCCCGGCGGTAGTCCAGCTCATTCCTCAGGGTGAACGAGAAATGGTCGACAATGCCGACAATATCGTAATGCCTCCCCACCTGGGTACGCTGCGCCAGCCGGGCGATATCGTTCAGGATCTCAAGGTCCGCCTCGATGACCGCCTCGATGTTCGGACGCAGTACTTTGATCACAACTTCCTCGCCCGTCTTCAGGGTGGCGGCATGCACCTGGGAAAGGGAGGCGGATCCCAGAGGCGTAGGATCAATGGAAGAAAAGATGTCCGCCGGGTCACGGCCGTACTCGGTTTCCATCACCGTGCAGATCTGCTGCCATTCGACCGGCGGCACGCGATCCTGCAGCCGGCTGAGTTCTATGATAAATTCCGGTGGGAGCAGATCGGGGCGCGTGCTCAGCACCTGACCCAGTTTAACAAAGGTCGGGCCGAGCTCTTCCAGCGCCAGGCGTAAATGCACTGCCGGAGTATGTTGAACAGCAGGTATTTCGGATCTGGTAATTCTGGGGGGCAGCGGAAGGTAGCGGTCGGCCTGCAGCATATGCAGCACCGATCCGAAGCCGTGGCGCGTTAAAACAGAGATAATCGTATGATAACGGCGCAGGTTGCGGACGCGTTTGAATGAGGAAAACATGGATGACCGTTTTGAATCGGCAAGTTTCCTCTTATTATAAACGACAAGGGGGTGATTACAGCCGCTCGATTTCGCGCAGCTTCGACCGCAAACTGCTCTGCTGTTGGACCGGGAACGATTTCAGGCTGTTGCGCACCAGCCAGGGTGTGTCGGGAGACTCGGGCGTGTACAGAAGTTCCCTCAAAAAGAAGGATGTTTCGGGTGGTGAACGGCGCGCCAGAGCGGCGATGATATCGAGAATATCGGGCCGCAGGCCTGCCGAGGGGATTACGCGGCAGTACGGAGTGACCAGCCGGAAAATGACGGGCATGTTCTCAAATTCTGGATCGCGGATAAACGGCAGCAGTGCGCGCAAACCGTAGCGCTGTTCGTGCTGGCGGTCACTCTGCAGCCATTTTTCGATCTGCTCCAGCAGTACGCCAGGACATGAACCCCGCAGACCGGCAAAGCCGTGCTCCAGCATGGCATCGACCAGCAGCAGGTCACTCTTCGCCCCCAGCCATTCGTTCACCTTACCGAGAATAAAATCCGGGTCCTGGACGGGGATGACCCCCAGCAAATGGATGGCCAGCAAACGAGTTTCCTGATAGCCGTGGTCCCATAAGGCACTGCACAGGCGCAGCGCTGCCTGCGGGTCCTCGCGCGCGTGAGGGGCCAGCTCGAGCCACAGCTGGCGCAGCACCGGCGGCCGAACGTGGTACGCCGGCAGCAGAGGCGCCGGCGTCCCTGACCTCCCCGGCCGGTGGGCGCGGTCGGCGTAGAACTCCATCAGATGGTGCAGGCTGCGGAGAAACGATTCCGGCTCGTGGAACGATTCCGCCAGGAGCGCAGCCTGCTGGCGCAGACGGGCAGGCTGAATAGCAGGCATTTTACAGTAGAAAGCTCCCTGGATCCCGCCGTCCCAGATCCGTTTGCATCCCTTTATTAATAAGCGCGGGCAAAATACACCTTTCTCGCCGCAGGCCGGCCGCAGACCACGCAGGTGCCCTGGCCACCTTCCTGCTCGAGAGGAATGCAGCGCGTGGTCGCCCGGGTGTCTTCTTTGACCTTCGCCTCGCAGTCGGCATCTTCGCACCACCAGGCGAGCGCCCAGCCCTTCTGAACGGCTTCCTTCAGTTCGTCATAGGCATCCGGGCGGTAGGTATTCGCCTCACGGAAAGCCAGCGCGCGCTGGAAAAGCGACTTTTGAATTTCGTCCAGCATCTTCTGTACGCTGTCCGCCAGCCCATCCTGCGAGACAAAGGATTTCCCCTCTCTTCCGGGGATATCTCTGCGGGCGAAGGCCACGCTTCCCTTTTCCACATCCTTGGGCCCAATTTCGATCCGCAGAGGCACGCCCCGCAGCTCCCAGTCGTTAAATTTGAATCCCGGGGTCAGCTCGGTGCGGCTGTCGACATGCACACGGAAAGCGGACAGTTCAGACTGCACCCGGTTGACGGTTTCCATGACGCGCGCTTTCTCGTCGTCGTTCTTATAAATCGGAACGATCACAACCTGGATGGGTGCCAGCCGCGGCGGCAGGATCAGACCCTGATCGTCGCCGTGGGTCATGATAATCGCGCCGACAAAGCGGGTCGACAGCCCCCAGGAGGTGGTCCAGGCATACTGGAGTTCGTTGTTCCAGTCCAGGAACTGGATGTCGAAGGCTTTTGCGAAGTTCTGGCCCAGGAAGTGCGAGGTCCCCGACTGCAGGGCGCGCCGGTCGCCCATCATGGCCTCGATAGTGTACGAGCGCACCGCTCCGGCGAACTTCTCGCTTTCACTCTTCACACCCGGGACCACCGGGACCGCGGCTTCGTTCTCGGCAAAATCGGTGTACACATTCAGCATGCGCATGGTCTCTTCTTCCGCTTCCTCCGCGGTGGCGTGGGCGGTGTGCCCTTCCTGCCAGTAGAACTCCAGGGTTCTCAGGAAGAGGCGCGTGCGCATCTCCCAGCGGACCACATTGGCCCACTGGTTAATCAGCACCGGCAGGTCCCGGTACGATTTGATCCATTTGGAATACATGTACCCGATGATGGTTTCCGACGTCGGCCGCACCACGAGGGGTTCTTCAAGCTTTTCACCCCCGCCGACGGTCACCACCGCCAGTTCCGGCGAGAAACCCTCCACGTGCTCCTTTTCCTTCTCCAGGAAGGACATGGGAATGAAGAGCGGGAAGGCCGCGTTTACATGCCCTGTCGCTTTGAACCGTTTATCCAGCGCCTGCTGTATGTTTTCCCAGATCGACCATCCATACGGGCGGACAACCATGCAGCCGCGCACGGGGGCATAATCGGCCAGTTCGGCCCGCTGCACCACCTGGTTGTACCATTCGGAAAAGTTTTCGCTGCGTGAAGGAAGTTTTTCATTGCTCATGATGTTCAATCAGTCCCGGTATGTGAGAATCAGTCCCATTTACGAGAATAGTTTTTTTCCAGCTTGTCTAAGATGGCCTGCTCCAGGTCAATATCAGCAAGGCTGGCGATCTGCAGCAGGTACAGGGCCACATCGGCCAGCTCTCCCGCGAACTCTGCGCTGTTCTTCAACTCGTCATCCCATTGAAAATATTCGAGGACTTCTGCCGCCTCAAGATTTAAGGAAATAGCGAGGTTCCGCAGGGTCTGGGGGCGCTGGCTGTCGGGCTCGTACCACCCCTGAGCGCGGACGAAGCGATGCATGGCCTGTGTCAGTTCCTGGATGTCCATCCGTACGATTATATTGGTCATAAGGGGACAGGTCAATAGAAATACCCTGGGTGGATTCCAGGGTATTTCTGCAGAATTTTAATTTCAGACTGACCGTGAGCCGGTTATCAGCGAGCGGTACGGAATTCCCACGTCTGGTCGAAGGGGACGCCGCCCACATTACCTCTGGCATGCACCCGGTAAACGGTGTTCGGCTTCAGGGGCGAGACTGCGATCACTGCGTAGCAGTTGAAACTGGAGCAGTCAGGCGGATTAGGGTGAATCGCCACCCGGTTACCGGCACCGTCCACCAGTTCGATTTTATCGACTACCAGGGTCCCTCCCACGCCCTGCAGCGTGAAGGGGAAACCGACGGGTTTCTTGGCTCCTGCAGGCAGCGGGTCGGGTGCTTCCAGACCGCTCCAGGAAACCGGGACATTTTTCTGTCCATTCGCCGGATAAGCCAGGGGGTAGGGAGCGGGCTGCTTTTTCTGTCTGCTTTCCGGTCCAATCCCAAAATCCATCACATCGATGGCCGTCTGGCTGTTCTGGTCCCCGGCGTAACCGGCGTACTCGGCCACTGGATCGAGCAGCAGAATACGGTGATAGACGGTATTCATCCAGTCCCGCACAGCAGTTTCCGGATCACCGTAGTAATGGATAACCTCTGCTCCGCCGATCCAGGGAAAGCCCTGTCTTTCGAGCCGGTCTGAAGGCCACTGTCCGGTATACCCCGGTTTTTTGTCCACCTCTCCATGAGCGCCGTAAATCCAGGCGTCCGGATCGGAAACATTTAACATATGGTACCGGGCGTGATTTTCTGAAGCCTTTACGATTGTGGGGTTCAGCGTCAGCGGACCAACCCCGGCGAGGGCGCGATATTCATTAACCAGGCGGATCGCGGTTTGTGCTTCTCCACTGACGCGATTATCTCCGCCCCCACCGCCGTTGGGCGCTGTCAGCAGTGGGATAAAAACTTTATTACTGGCCGCAGCCACAGCCATATCTGCACCTGCAGAGGTGCTTTCTTCAATCCAGTTTGGTTCCAAAACCAGGGGGGGCGGCGCCATCCAGGGCGCCGGGGGTTCATTAGCGGACGATGCAAATACCGGTACGACCACAAAAAGGGAGAGACAGGCAACAATCGCCAGCAGTTTCGTTTTCAAACTTTGCTCCTTTTTTCAAGCTGGGAAGATGCCTTCCCAGAGGGGATTGAGCAGCGCAACATCCTTGTTGACCAGTTGGATCCAAACCCTTAGAGATCCCCCAGGGCAAAGTAACTTACAGCATGCAGATGAACACATCTGATCCTCGTTCGTGCTTACTGGTATCAAATCCGAACACGTGCTGCAAAGCGCATCTTAGCATGAGAGAAAGATATGCATAAGCAAAACCGAGTTAAGCCTGTGTGAAAAACACGTTAAGAAACCTCGCCCGGGCCGGTTCAAAAAAGCGAAAGGGCCCGGGCAACAGCGGTACAATAGAAACATCGATCTCGCGTGAAACAGGTATCATCCTGCTGATGGATCAGGATCTGCAGACGAGAGGAGCGCAATGAGGAACGCGCAGGTTTCTACCCAGGATGAACGTCTTTGGGCTGCTCTTGCCTGGCTGCCAGTTACCCCCTTCTGGCCCATTCTGGCCCTGTATTCGCTGTTTGCGGACAGCAAAAAACAGAGCCTTTACATTCGTTATCATGCCATGCACTCGATTACAGCCGGTGTCGTGCTGATTCCCGTTTCCATCCTGACCGTTGGTTTGGGATCACTGCTGTATCTGGTGTTTTTCTTCTGGGCGGTTCAGGCCTACCAGGGGAAAAAGGTCCGGGTACCCTTTATTTCCCGGCTGCTGCAGGACAGCGGTTTTGTCGCTTGAGGCGATCGCATGAGCGGAGAACAGATACTCATCGTGGAGGATGATCGCGCGGTGGCGCGCGGTCTTGAATACGCGCTGGAGAAAGAGGGATACCGGGTGCTGCGAGCCGAAACCGGACAGCAGGCTCTGCAAACTGCACAGGAGAAAAAAGTCGATTTGATCCTCCTGGATATCCGCCTGCCGGATATCAGCGGCTTCGACGTCTGCCGGCGGCTGCGGCAGGAGGGCCTGCGCCAGCCCATTCTGATCCTCACCGCTCGCGACGAATCGGTCGACAAGGTCCTTGGTCTCGAGCTGGGCGCCGATGATTACGTTGTCAAGCCGTACGACCTGCGCGAACTGATCGCCCGGGTGCGGGCCCTGCTGCGGCGCTCATACGGCGAGCTGGCTGAAGCGCTGAGCGGAGAGAAGATCCGCTTCGGCGATATCGAAATGGACCTCGAGACGCTGCAGGTGCATCAAAAGGGCAGTCCGGTCTATCTGACGCCGATAGAGTTCCGCCTGCTGCGCTATCTGGTGACCCACCCCAACCGGCCTATCCCCCGCGAGACCCTGATCGATGCGGTGTGGGGATACGACAGCGACGTCGGCAGCGAACGCACAGTGGATGTGCATATCCGCCATTTGCGCGAAAAAATAGAACCCGACCCGGCAAACCCGCGCTGGATTGTCACCGTGCGCGGATTCGGCTATAAATTCGAAAAGTCTTGAGGAGAATTGTTGCGATTTCTTAACCTGAGCGCAAATTGTTCATAACCACCCCCTTATACAATTCAACCAGCTTGAATACCATAAGGAGGTAGAAGGAACATGAACAAACGCGTTCTTTTTCTGTTTGCTGGAGTCCTGGCATTCTTCCTGGTGCTGGGAATCGGCGCCCTGGGCGGATCGATGCTCACCTATTTCTTGATGAACGCAAATACCGCTCAGGCCAGTCTCCCCGAGCCCCTGAAGTGGATCCAGAGCAGCGCGCCTCAGGATGAAGAAGTGCAGGCTGGAGAGGATGGTGTGCTGATTTCAGGCGTGCAGCCCGACAGCCCCGCAGCAGAAGCGGGCCTGCAGCGCGGCGATATCCTCCTGGAGGTCGGGGGTGAAGAAGTCAACACCGCTCGCGAGCTGGTCCAGCTGCTGCGGAATTACGAGCCGGAGGACACGGTAGAACTGCGCTACCGTCACGGAGATGAAGAGCGGACGGTAGAAGTCACCCTGGCGGAGCAGGCTGGCCAGGCCTATCTGGGTGTCCTGCCCTGCACGGGTGATCATATCGACGTAGGGGTTTTCGGCACACCGGGAATCTCGGTCACCAGCTCACCGGCTATTATCGTCCGCGAAGTGATCGATGGCGGGCCGGCTGACCAGGCCGGAATCCAGCAGGGTGATCTCATCACGGCGATCAATGGAGAAAAGATCACCAGGGATACGGATCTGCGTGAACTGCTGGAGGATTACGAGCCCGGCGACACGATCACGCTTGAAATTCAGCGTGCGGGCGAGGACGATCCGCTGGAAGTCGAGGTCGAGCTGGGCGAGAACCCGGTTGAGGCCGGGCGTGCGTACCTGGGGATCTATTTCATCCACGTGCCCGGTATGCTGGATATACCGGAGGGAGGCAGCCGGTACCGCTTTGACCGCTTCCCCTTCGAGGGGCTTCCGTTTGACCTGCCCTTCTTCGACGACCTTCCCGAGGGCGTCAAGCAGGGTATCGTGATCAGCGAAGTGACTGCTGACAGCCCGGCGGAACGGGCCGGCCTGGAGGAGGGCGATGTCATCACGGCCGTCGATGGTGAGCCCGTTGAATCCCCCACTGCCTTTATCGAAACCATTCGCAGTTTCGAACCGGGCGACAGCGTACAGATCACGGTCATCCGCCAGGGCGAAAGAAACCCCATCGAGGTTGAAGTGACCCTGGAAGAAAATCCGGATCAGGAAGGACAGGTCTATCTCGGGGTAGAAATTCGGGGCTTCTTCCGCAGGGAACGCCAGGGGACGCCTGCCCTGCCGCAGTTAAAATCGAATGGAGAGGCGTAATCTGAAGAAGTTTTTCTCCTCCATCCGCTGGCGGCTGACCGCCAGCTACGTAACTCTGGCGCTCATCACAGCGACCGTGCTTGGCCTGCTGGCCCTGAAGATCGTCGAAAATGCTCTTGAACGCCAGGTAGAACAGGAGCTGCAGTCGAATGCAGAGATGATCGCTCTGCAGGTCGGGCAGCTCCTGTGGCCCGTTACCCGGCAGGAAGACCTGCAGCAGCTCGTGCAAACAGCGGCCTTTTTGGGGAACTACCGGGTGCGCATCCTGGACGCCGGGGGAGGTGTCTATTACGACTCGGGCTCTCCCGGCGAAGACAACCAGTTAATCTGGGTCTACCCGCAGCAGGGTGAATGGCTTTCGCTGCTGGAGGGAATTCCCTCCACTCGCTACCAGGCCGCTCCGTTTCTCTGGATCCTTCCCAGCCGCGGCCGCTCGCTGAGCGAACTGGAGGAATCCATTCAAAGGAACCTGCCCGGAGCATCCGTCGCCATCATCCGCCGCCGCATCGGGCCGTGGGGCAGCCGCTTCTCAATTGAATCATCTTCGGGAAACGAGATCGCTGGCGTGGGCAGCCAGCAGCCTGCCCCTGAGCCTGAAATCCCGGAGGAGGTCTCTCCTACGGTTGTACAGGAGGCTGTTTATTCCGGTGGGCGCCTGCTCGGGTACGTGGAAATCAGCGGCCGGAGCGACTTCGGCGCCGGCGCATTGGACACCATGCGCCGTGCACTGATCTTCGCCGGGGGCAGCGCAGCCGTTCTGGCCGGTGTCCTGGGGCTGTTCATCAGCCAGCGGCTTTCTGCGCCGCTGCGCCATCTCGGTGAAGCCGCACAGCGGATGGGCAGCGGTGACCTGTCCATCCGCGCCGCCGTCCTGTCTCAGGACGAAATCGGCCAGCTCGCCCTGCAGTTTAACCAGATGGCCAGTCAGATCGAAAACAGCTTTAAGGCGCTGTCTGCCGAGCGCGACGCACTCAGACGCTTCATCGCCGACGCTTCACACGAACTGCGCACGCCGATCACAGCGCTGAAAAACTTCAATATCCTCCTGCAGGAAGGAGCCGGCGAGGACCCGGAGGTGCAGAAGGAGTTCCTGACCGAAAGCCAGACTCAAATCGAACGGCTGGAGTGGATCACCCACAACCTGCTGGATCTCTCCCGTCTGGACGCCGGGCTGGTCGATCTGGACCTGGAGGCCTGCGATGCAGAGGAGTTCCTGCAGAGCACAGCTGCGCCTTTCGTGATGCGCGCGCAGGAAAAAGGCGTCCAGATGCAGGTTATCCCTCCGGAGCAGCCGATCACGTTTCAGTGTGACCGCCGGCGCCTGGAGATTGCCGTCTCAAACCTGCTGGACAATGCCATCAAATTCACGGATCCGGGCGGTGCTGTGGAGGCCGGTGCAGCGCTGGTTAATGACCGTCTGCACATCTGGGTGCGCGACACAGGTCCCGGAATCTCCCCACGGGACCTGGCCAGCATCTTCGAACGCTTTTACCACAGCAGCCACCCTGCAGCCGGCAGCGGACTGGGCCTGGCGATCGTGAAGAGCATCGTCGAGGCCCACAGCGGTCAGATCCGCGTGGAAAGCAAACCCGGTGAAGGGTCCGTTTTCAGCATCGAACTGCCCCTCACCAGCGAGACAGCTAATAAGGGCTGAACTGCATCATAAAGAGAAGGGCCGCCTTTGCCGGGCGGCCCTTTTTTTATTCTTTACTGATCGTTAGATGCCTTTGCGGCGCCGGCCTTCGGCGTCGGCTGTTTTGATCGCAGCAAAGACAATCTGAGGGGTGATGGGGGACGGCTCATTGTAGATGGTCTCCCCTTCTGCAGTGGCTGCAGCCGCCACCTTCATCAGTTCTTCGTCCGCCACATCCGCCAGGCCAATTTCCGCCAGCGTGGTGGGCAGACCCACTTCTTCACAGAAGGTGTACACCTCATCGATGACATCCGGGTCCTGGTCGCTCAGGAAGAGCGATGACAGCGTTCCAATGGCCACCTTTTCGCCGTGGTAGTAGGCATGTGTCTGTTCCAGCACAGTCAGGCCGTTGTGGATGGCATGAGCCGCAGCCAGGCCGCCGCTCTCAAAGCCCAGACCGCTGAGCAGGGTATTGGCTTCGACGATGTGTTCCAGGGCTGGCACCACAACCTTTGCTTCACAGGCAGCCTTCGCCTGAGTACCGTACTGCAGCAGCGTTTCGTAGCACAGGCGGGCAAGCGCATAGGCGGTCATCGAACCGCGGTTGCCGGTCATGTTGGCGGCATACTTTTTCTGGGCGGAGGAGGCTTCAAACCAGGTTGCCAGGGCGTCTCCCATTCCGGAGACCAGAAAGCGCGCCGGCGCATTCGCCACCACCTGGGTATCCACCAGCACGATATCCGGGTTTTTCGGTAGCACCAGGTAGCGTTTAAACTCGCCCTCCGGGGTATAGATCACTGAAAGAGCGCTGCAGGGCGCATCGGTCGAGGCAATCGTCGGGGCGATTGCCACGGGCACTTTCAACGTGTACGCGACCGCCTTGGCGGTGTCCAGCGTCTTCCCGCCGCCGATTCCAACGATGATCTCGCTGCCCAGGCTTTTACCCTGTGCGGCCAGACGTTCGACTTCCTCATCCGAACACTCTCCGTTGAAGGCCTCGATGCAGGCTTCGACTTCGCTCGTCAGGCTGTCCTTGAAGCCGGGCAGCAGGGTTTTGTAAACGAAGGGGTCACAGATGACAAAGGCTTTCTGACCAAAACGCTTCAATTCCTTACCCAGTGTGCTCAGCGCACCTGGTCCCTGAATATAGCGTCCTGGAAATAGTGTTGTAGTAATCATTTAACTCTCCTGTAAATTAATTTTTTACCGGCATTGATGGTTATTTATTTTTAAAAGAGTCTCCCTCAGGATAGACCCGGGGTCATTGTAACATTCACCCCACACAGCTGTTGTCACCTTAAAGGCGTGACAATCGGCAGAAATGCCGCCTTGCAGGCCTTTATACCGTGAGCCTCAAGGTGTCCGGGCGGTCTTATCCTGAGGGCTGGTTGCGCGTTTCCCGGTTGATTACCCAGAAAAGCCTTCCATCAACGCCGGGGAGAGTCTATCCGGCGCTCAGCAGCTATCTCCTTTCCACCTGATAGTATTTCTCATAATCGTTCACCAGCAGGTACAGCGGCTCTTCGTCCTCTTCGATCTCCGGAAAACGCCCGATGGGATCCAGGAAGCGGTTATCGGCGCTGTCATCGTTGACGACCGACACCTCGCCGGCCAGCACCCGGCCCTCTTCGGCCCAGAACTTGTGGTAGCAGTACGGCGGCAGGGTGATGCTCTCACCGGGGCTCAGCGTGATCACGTCGCCGGCTTTCACTGTGCGGCGCACGCCGTCCGTGCTGACTGTGACATCGCTGTCAGCCAGGCCTTCGTCTTCGGTAGCGTTATACAGCTGGATAACCAGCTTTCCACCCCCGCGATTGATGATATCTTCCATTTTGTTCCAGTGAAAGTGCAGGGGCGTCACCTGGTTCTCACCGACGATCAGCAGCTTTTCGGCGTATAGTTTGCCTTTGCCGGTTTTCAGGTTTTCCGGTCTGCCGTTCCGAATGGTAAAGAGGAACAGACCCACTTCGGAATAATTGCCCGACCCGAAGTCGGTAATATCCCAGCCGAGCCTGTTTTCAACGATTTCACAGGCCTCCTCCCCTTTCATACGCCACTCTGCAGGCGTCCAGTAGGCAAAAGGAGGCAGGTAGAACTGGTGCTGGCGGATAAACGCATCTGCATCCAGTAAGATTTCATTGATCTCCGATCGTTTCATCGTCCATCCTCCTGTAGGGCTTCCACTTCCAGCAGCAGCTGGTAGACGCGCTGCTCCCCGGGCTGCAGGGTGAGCAGCGTGCCGAGTTCACGCTCGGCCGCCCGGCCCCCAACCCAGCAGTTGGCCGGTTCCAGCCCGAGCACATACTCCCCGGCTCCTGGCATGCGCCACTGCACCAGACGCGGCAGGGTGTTCACCGTCCAGCGCAGGCGTACACTCAGCGCGATAGTCTGCCCGCCGGCAGTGGGGAACTGTGGGTTATAAAGGGCTGCCTCCGTCCAGCCGTCCCGGGCGAGCAGGTCTTCATGGTAATACACCCGCTCCTGAAAGCCAGGCTGGGGAGCCTGCCAGCGGTCCAGATCCTGGAGCGGTGTATCCGCCTCTCTGGGCGTCACCCTGCGCGAAGGCAGCTCCACCCGGGTGGACTCGCTCATCAGTGGAAAACCAAAATTGAAATGATATAAGATCATGTGCGGGGCCGGTTCAAAGCCTGTATTTTCAACCGTGTCGTGAATCACAATGCGGTTGATCCCCAGACGGCTGCGGATTTCGCGCGTCAGGCGCAGGCGGTGACCAAAAATGGAAACTTCCTCCAGCACCCCGCTCACGCGCATCTCATAGCTGTCGTCGGCCCAGCGGCCCTCTCCAACGACATGACGGGCAGGAATATGGTGAATGCGGCCGTGCAGCCCCAGCTCCTCACCCTGGTCTTCGCCAGCCGAACCGACCTGTGTCAGTCCGCAGGTCATCAATAATCCGCCGGCAGCGGTGCGCAGCCATTCGCTGCCGCGCGGATTATAGAAGGCGGGGTGCATTTCGCCGTTGGGCGACTGCCAGCTCAGCGGCACACCCCCAAAAGCCGCCAGGGAGATGTCCAGGCCGCGCGCTGGCACCACGTGATACTCCAGCCCGCCACCGGTGCGCACCCGGATCTGCTCGACATCCCTCTCCGGGCCTTCTGTGTACTGGAAGCGCTGCACACCGGCAACCTGCTCCAGGCGCCCCAGGCGGGCTTCGAGTTCCCGGCGGGTCCACTGCTGGCCGTATAGGTTCACTGCTGTCCCCTTTCAGACAAAAAAGCGAATCTGTGTTTCCTTCGTGAAGCGCCCCGGCAGCCAGACAGTCAGGTCGTGCCCGCTGATCTGCGCGGTGAAGGCATCCTCTGAAAGCTCCTGGCCGTCCACGACTATGCGAACTCTAGCCGACGTCCACCCGTTGATCAGGAACACCGGGTTGATCTGCGGCGCAGTGGGAATCATGGTGATCTCCACGCGATCTTCCCCGGTTTTGCGGAAGGTGTACGCGCGCAGCGGGTACTCGTAGCCCTCGAGCAGCACCCGCCCGCGGTGCAGGTCGTCCGGCTCCCCGGGGTCCCGCTGGATCTCGATGCGCGCCGGCTGGCTGTAGGAATGAGCCAGCTCCTCCAGCTCCGTGCCGTCCGTGTCCACACCAGTCGCCCCGACCAGCAGGTGCCAGGTCGTCCCCTGGTCGGGCGTGGGTATGTAATCGTCCGGGCTGCGCCGCAGCGCGTAATTTACATCGACGAACGAGGTGTGGGTGGCGACTTTGCCGATCTCATCCCCCGCCGGCACCCACTGAATGAAGTCTTCCATGTCGGTGACTGGCCAGTGCTTGTAGACATTATACAGGTTCTTGCCCGGGAAAAGGTTGAAATAAGGGTGGTTGCCTTTACACACCGGACAGGGGATAAAAGGAAAGATCGCCTGGTTCTTGACAATGACGATAAACGGGTTAGGCTGGTTCTTCAGGTTGACCTTGCCGGCGTACACCGGCCAGTCTTTCACCTGGGGGTAATAATCGCAGAAAGGCTCAAAATCGCTGGCCGGCAGCGGCCAGGGAACGTTGATCTGCTCGCCGCAGCCGTTGCGCAGGGTAAAAGGCTCGGGCATACGCAGCACATCCAGCGGGTTTGAACCGGCTGCGTTCACCAGAATCCACTCGGCCATCTGCCACAGGTTGGCGTTGCCCCCGTGATTGCTCTCCGTCCCCGGCCACAGCACCACTTCACGCACCGCAACGCCGTCCGGGTAAATGGTGTAAATTTCCTCCGCCCGGGTGTTGCCGTGAAAGATGCGGTAGCGCATATCGCACAGAGCATAGGACCATTTCACGCGGGCGCGCGCCGGCCCCGACTCCAGGATCTGCACCCTGCTCCAGCGGAGCTGCTTGTCCATGATCGGTTCGTAGCAGTGCAGGTCGTTCGGGCTGTTGGTCTCGCACCACTCGGATGTAAACCATACCCCTTCACCCAGGTCGACGCAGCCCACATACTGCGCCTTGTCCCAGAACACAAAGCGCCAGGGTTTGCCGAACTCCACCACCACCGCATGGCCGGATTTTCCGGAGAATTCGAGCTGGGTTTCATAAGCACGCACAGTTTCTGCCATTGGGTCACCTCGCTGTTATGGGGCTGTCACCGGTACCGGCCGTAGGTTCGCGCGACCTCGACCAGCTTGAAGATGTTTGCGTCGGGGGTATCGCGCCCACACTGGTCTCCGGTGGAGAGCACAAAGCCACCCCCGGCGGCACAGTCATCGATCAGCCGTTTGGCCTTTTCTTCCACCTGTTTGGGCGTAGCGTTGAGCATGAAATCAAAGGTGTTGATGTTTCCTTTCAGGCAAATACGGTGGCCGTAGCGTTTCTTATACTCTGCAATGTCCACATCACCTCCGGGCGGCTCTTCGAGCGGTTCAATGACGTCCACATCGGTCTCTTCTGCCACCAGTTCGGCGATCTTCCGTGCTTTACCGCACACATGAAGGTGAGAAAACACCCCGGCCTCTTTGCAGATCTTTGCCGCTTCCTGGATAAAGGGTAGATCATATTTTTTGAAGTTGCTGAGGCTGCTCACGCTCAGGCTGGAGGCGGATCCACCCAGCATAACCTCGTCCGGGCGCGCTTTGACCACAGCCCGCAGGCGGGCCAGAGCGTAGCGGGTGTAAAAATCGAAGATCTCCTGCATATAGGCTTCTTCGTCGATGTATTCATAGAACATCACGTTGTACCCGCCCTGGCGCTGGAAGAACCACCAGTCCTGGGGGATGCCGATCGAAACCGAATAGACGCCGTCCTCCCCGATGCGATCGCGGTCTACAAACTCGCTGGCCCACTGCCAGTTTTCGTCCTCCCCCATCATCCAGCGCAGGCGCGGCCAGTCTCGCTTCAGGTCTTTTATTGGTTTTTCTGTGTCCCAGGGCGGCTCGTCCGGGAAATAAACGGTCTCGGTCTTCAATTCGCCGTAAGGAGTCTGCGCCACGCGGCATTTGATCTGCCCGCCCTCCGGGCGCGGGCGGATGGTCTCCTTCCACTGCCGCTCTTCGGGGATGATCTCCGGAAGCGAGCCGTAGATATACCACCCGTCCATGCCATAGTAGCGCACGGCATCGACATAAGCCTGGGCTACGCTGGCGGAAGCGTAACCATGATGCGGCAGGCCGTCCAGAAACATCTCATCAAATGGGCGCCCCGACAGGCGCACCGGGACCATGGCAGAGAGGTCCGGGGCGACGGGCACGCAGTCCGCTTCGCGCAGGCTAAATGCTGTCAGCATGCGCTGACGTCCGGTCATCTGTTCGCTCATTTTGCATCCTTCGCTGTTTTACACAGCATCCTTGAGATCTGGCATGAGAGCTGTGGGCAATTCACAGCTCTCATGCCGGCTAACGGACCTTATTCGCCGATAATGGGGCTGGGGTTGTCGACAAACTCCACTTCATCATCGCTGAGTTCATTGGAGCGGATAAAACTGAACTTCACCCTGTTCCTGCCCGCTCCGACCTCGGTGTACCCGCCCGAGTAAAAATTCTGAATGCGGTGGACCGCCCTGGTGCCCCACTCCACCAGATCATCCCGGTGTACGGGATCCTCTTCGGTCAGCTCGCGCACCCAGCGGTTCACCAGCTTGACATGATTCATCTCGTCGGCCTGCAGGTAGTCGGCCAGCTCCACGATCCGGTCGTAGCCGCGCTCCTCGGCCTTTTCGCGCCAGATGCGCAGGGTGCTCATCAGGTTCGACTCAGCCCAGCCATTGGTCACCGCGATGCGGCGCAGAGGATCTTCCTCGTTCTGCATCCACCACCACACCAGCGGCCACGGGCCGTATCCCAGCTCGGCGCCCAGCTCTTCCTCGCAGGCTTTAGCCACGATCTCAATGTGGCGCGCCTCGTCCCACATCTGATTGGCCAGATCCATGCGCATCTCCCACGGCAGGTCGGGGAACTCGGCGAGCATTTTTCCCATCCGGTCAGTCGTCTCTACCTCGCCGTAAAGGAGCTGGTGGAACTTGTGGCGGAAGCCTTCGATAGACCACTCATCTTCAGCGCTGTAGTGTTTCTCGAAGTCTTCGCGACTTCCGGAGAACCAGAACGGCTCCTGAACGACCGGATGTTCGAGCGCAGGCGCGCGCTTGACGAAGGTGTAGGCACCGCTCTTGCGGATGGTGCGCTTCTTGGAAGGTACATTATCGGCCTTCACACTGTGGAAGGCCAGCCAGTGTGACTCAATCCCCTTACCGGTCACCCCGCCGCACTCCACCAGGCGCCCCTCGAGTTCGGCCTGCACTTCCAGGGCGCGCTTGCGTTCAGCCGCGGTGGAGGTCAGCGAATCAATGACCATGTGCCCCCAGGCAATGTGCGACTGCCCCATCGCCGCGAGCTGGCGCAGCAGGCGCACGGTCGGCGTATCGGTGAGCGGGTCGGTCGCATCGGCATGGTAGACGTAGGTGCTGACCAGATGGGGTTCGAGCACCCGGTAGACGGCTACCAGCCTGTCCACCTGGTTATCCAGGTTCCAGACATACTCACACAGGCGGGCAAAGTCATCGTTCGGCGGCTCCTGGCGCTCCCTCCACGAACGAAGCTGCAGCAGGCGCTCGCCGATCTGGTCGGCTGCCAGTGCGTGATCGTACACATGGTAGCCGAACGTCGCTTTGTGGGAGAGCTGGGGTGTGGTTGCCGACCATCCGCCAAGCATTTCCATCATCTGGATTTCCAGATAACGGTAATTGGCGAGACGCCGGGAGTTCTCGGTTACGCTGAACCGGCCCCCAAATTCCCTTCGATCTACAACTGGCATCGCTGTTTCCTCCTTCTTCCTCAATTATTAACCAGAAATAAACCTACAGTTCGAAAGTGAAATGGTTGTACGGCACCAGCACCGGCGGTCCCATCAGGCCGGATGGGCGCGGAGTGCCCTCCATCAGGTTGATTAATGTGTTGGCAAAGCGCAGTTCCAGCAGGTTCTCGCCCTGCTGCAGTTCCCCGGTGATCTCCAGGCGGTACGGATCCCACAGGCAGACTCCAACCGGCCTGCCGTTCAAAACGACTTCCACCACATCGTCCTGAGCGGGGATTTCCAGGAAGATACGGCGCCCGGCGGTGTCTGGCGCCTGGAAGCGGCAGCGGTACACCCCGCGGCCGGAGAAGAAGGGATACCCCTGCTCCGTCCAGGCTGCAGGACGGATCGCACGCTGTGGGGCAGTGATGCTGTATCCCGCTTCCCGGTTACCTTCCAGGCGGAAATTCCCGGTCAGTTTCAGCAGGTCGGTGATGCCGTCCGTCGCATCGCGCAGCACCAGGCGCACAGCGACCAGGTTTTCACCCGTTTGAATGTAGTCCCCGATTTCCAGTGAAAGCATCTGGCTGTCAAACGGGCTGCGCTGCGGTTGAGATGTGACTTCGCGCCCGTTGACATACAACTGCCATTCTGCGCCCGCAAAGCCATCGACGATCAGGCTCAGGCTGGAAGGCAGATCCGTGATATGGAACGGGATGCGGTACCAGACCGGGATCGGGTAAGCCTGTTCTGGTTCCGCCGGAAGCTGGAACGACCATGCTCCCGGGACCTGGCGCTGCCACCCGGTAGTATCCGCCTGCGGGGCAGCATACGCCTCGACAGGCTCCCCGGATTTCTCTGCCGCCGCCAGCCACTCGCCGATCACCAGAGCGTTGGGACTTTCCGCCTCAAACTCCCAGCCTTCATCCAGGATCTCCTCGCTGCCCGGAACTCCGCCGTTCTGTTCGATGCGCTCCGTACGCCCTTCCCGCTGAACCACGATATATCCCCGGGGAGCGGTACCGTAGGCCAGCACACGGCCGGCATCCAGCGCGTCGATGGTCACGTTGGTCTCGCTGATCCAGCCATCCTGGATCGGGCGGGGAATGACGAATGCCGACCCCACCGGCGGAAGAGCGATCTTGAAATGTGTACGCCCGTCCACCAGCCGCAGCGGGGTAATCGGCGTTTCACTGCCCCGAGATGGATCCCAGAGCCAGGGCTGCACGGCTCCATTGAGGACGACTTCCGATTCCTGGGTGCGGTGGGTGGAGTTGATCAGGAAGTAGATATCCTGGCCGTCCCGCACACGGTGCAGGTAGAGGACTTCGGAACTGCTGATTTCCACATCCGGTGCGACCAGACCGTTCAGGGCGTGGCGCAGCTTATTCGTCACGATCTGGCGCTCTTCCCGCACCTCGTCTGTGATGTCCTGCCGCCTGCCGTCTTCCGAAACGAAGTAATAGCGGGCCGAATCGCCTTCCGGCTCGATCACAAAATTCGGGTGTTCCGGAATCCCCGGTGTGCCAACTTCTTTCTGCAGCCGCAGCGGGAGCTGGCGCGCCAGCGCGTAGCTGTGCAGAAAAGTCGTCTTTCCGCCGCCTTTATGCTCGCAGTCGAACAGGTCGACCCCTGTGTACCGGGTATACGTTTCCAGAATCTGGCATGGATCAACGCCAAACAATGCCTGCACCCGGCCGGAGATATCCACCAGCCCATCCGGACCGAAAGCCTGCGTGGGCAGGATGATCATACCCAGCACGCGCCCCCCACCAGCGACGAACTGCTCCATGCGCTCCAGCGTGCTGAGCTTGATATACGGCATCGGCGGCAGTACCAGCAGCGGATAATCTTCTTCACCCACGACGATGCTGCCGCCGCTGATCTCCGCCTCCGCCAGCATATCTTCATCCAGATAGTCGAAGTCGTAGTGCACCCGCAGCAGCATATCGGTGAGGGCATTGAAATCAAATTCGGTGCGGTTGAAAACCTGGCTGCGGGCCTGCGGGGTATATGTGGCGAAGACCGAGTGGATCGGCCAGATCACCGCCGCACGGGCCACGTGCCTGCCGCCAGTGAGCATATAGCTCAGACGGCTGATGTAGTCCGAGAATCCCTGATAGTAATGCCACCAGGGGTACTGGTAGAACATCGACGGAGGCCAGTCACGCTTGCGAGGCCCTTCCAGGGTGTAGTGGAACCCGTGGGGATTGAGCAGGTTGACCCCCAGGACGTACTCCCAGTCGGCGATCCATTTCATGCGCTGCATGGTGGCGTCCATGAAAATCCCGCCGAAGGATTCGCACAGCAGCCGCTCGCTCCCCAGCTGGTGCGCAGCGGAGCTGCCCACTTTCATGGCCACATGCTCGTCAGGCCGGTCCTGGCTGCCGACGATCGGGTACAGGTGGTCCACACCGATCACGTCCATGTGACGGTAGTGTTTGAACAGGTTTCCTTCCACGCGCACCATGCGGCGCAGCCACTCTTCGTACAGAAGGTGACCGGTGAAGAGCACGTCGTGTTCCTGACACCACTCATGGATCTGGCGGTAGAACGCGTCGCTGTAAAACTCGGTCAGAGTCTCGTAGAAATCATGGCGCACCCGGGCGCTGTCCGGGCTGACATCGAAGAATAGATCCGGCAGACGCAGGCGCAGGTTGTAACCGTTGCGTTCCTTGAAACGCCGGAACATGTCTTTCGTCCAGGGCACTACCGGGTTGTCGCCGCCGGTGAGGAAGTAGTGCATGGCGGGCTCGTCGGTATAAAAACCCACCATCGGGCGGGTCATCTTCTCCCCCACCGCTCTGGCATACGGCTCGTACCCGAGGCGCAGGAACTCGCGCGTCGACTCCGGGTTCAGGGCGTCGATGTAATAATCGGCCTTCTTTTCCACAATGTACAGCAGCCGCCAGTTGCCCGCCGGAGCTTCCCAGGGGATCACGTTCGTGAACGACAGATTCGGGGTGAGGTCAATCACCTGACCGTCGCTGCCCAGCGCGAAGGCGGCTACCGGGGTGGAGCGCTCAAAATCCAGGTAGCGGCTGTCGGCACCGGTCAGGTAGGTAAACCACGGCCCGCGCACGGTCAGACTGATGCACTCCAGGTAGGGCTGGGCCAGATCGGGCCGCTCTTTGAGCACGCGGTGATCGGCCGTGCCGCTTGGCCAGTTCATTTCATCGTAAATCCAGGTGTGCAGGCCAAGCTTCTCCGCCTCTTCCACTGCGAAGCGGATGCGCTGCAGATATTTCTCTCCGATGTAAGGCATTTCCAGGCCGTAGCGCCCGTGCAGGATGATCCCGGGCATGCCCTTCTCGCGGAACTCACGCAGCTGGTAGCGCATTTCATCGGGGTCCAGCTCGCCGTTCAGGAACCAGAAGGGAAGAATACCGTACTCGCGGGGGGCGGAGCGGAAATGGTCGCCGCTTAAGGGCAGCCGGGACCAGGGGAATTCAGGCATAAATATTCCTCCACAATTGAACCAGTGTTTGATTTGTCAATACGAACAGCTTGCAGCCGCGCGCAGAGAACCGGGCGGTGAGTCCGTACAAATAGCTGTGCTCAACCTTTCAAAGCGCCAGCCAGGATGCCGCGAATGAACTGCTTCTGAAAGATCAGATAGATGATCAGCGGTGGAATGGTTGCCACCGAAAGGCCGGCCATCTGCATGCCCCAGTTGATGATGTATTTCCCGTTCAGAAACAGGATCCCCAGGGGCACGGTGTATTTCGTCTGATCCTGCATGTAGACCAGAGGATAGATAAAGTCATTCCAGATCCACATGAAGTAAAAGATGGCGATCGTGGCAATCGACGGGCGCGCCAGGGGCAGCATGATCTGGGTGAACATCTGCCAGTGACCGGCGCCGTCGATCAAAGCAGCATCTTTCACCTCACGGGGGACAGACTGGAAGAAATTGCGCAGCACCATGATCCCAAAGGAGGACCAGCCGAAATAGGTGAAGATCAAAGCCCAGTGCTTGCTGATCAACTTCAGGATCGACATCCATTTGAAACCCGAGATGATCAGGGCCTGTGCCGGGACCATCAGACCGATGAGAATAAACAGGTACAGCACTGTTTTCCCCCGAAATTCGAAGGTGGCAAAGGCATAAGCCGCCATGGAGGAAAACAACAGCAGACCGGCCACCGATGCAATCGAGACCACCAGACTGTTCCTGAAGAAGATATCCATCCCACCGGTGGTAAAGATCGTCAGATAATTGTCCAGATACAGCGTCTTCGGCAGTGCGAAAACATCGGCGAAGATATCCGTGTCGCTCTTCAAAGAGCTGTACACCATCCAGGCCAGCGGGTAGAGGATGGAAATCGAAAGCACCAGGAACACCGGATAGAGAAGAGCCATCTGTAAAATTTTTGTGCGCCGCATCCGTCCCTCCTGGCTAATCTTCTTCTCGAGGTTGGAAACGTGTTACCTGCAGGTAGGCAAGCACGAAAGTGATTAACAGCAAAACCACCAGGATCGCACTGCCATAGCCGACTTTGTTGGCTGTGAAGGCCTGGAAATAAGCCCAGGTCGACAGCACCTCGGTGCTGTGCCCCGGCCCCCCTTTGGTCATGACATAGACCGTGGCGAACAGCTTAAGGCTGTCGATTGCGGCCAGCAGCAGCACCATCATCAATGTACCTTTCATCAGCGGCAGCGTGATGTGGCGAATATCCTGGATCAGATTGGCGCCGTCTACGAAAGCAGCTTCATGCAGTTCATAGTTGATCGCCGCCAGTCGGGCAATAAACAGGAACATATACAGGCCAAATCCGTGCCAGGTATCGATCAGGATTAAGATCGGCAGCGCGCGGTTGGGATTCCCCAGAAAATCGCCCGCGAATCTCCCCAGGCCGACAGCCTGCAGAAAAGGATTGATCAGACCCAGGGAAGGGCTGAGCGCCAGGCGGAAGACCACCCCGACCACCACCAGCGAGATCACGGTGGGCATGAGAAACACACCCCGGAACAGGTTAGTGAAAGGGATCCGCTGTTCGAGGGCCAGCGCCAGGGCCAGCGCAACCGTGGTTTTCAATGCTACTGCGCCTCCCAGAAAGATCAGGTTGTGACGCAGCGAGAGCCAGAATATCTCATCCCGGCCCATCAGTCTGAAGTTTTCCAATCCCACAAAGCGGATATCCGCAAAATTAAAGCCGCTCCATTCGGTCAGGCTGAGCAGCAGTGTTCCGACCAGTGGGACGATCAGAAACAGCGTGTAAAAAATGATCGCAGGGGCCAGAAAGGGTATGGCCAGAATCCAGGCCCTGCCCCTGTACAGCAGGCTGGACTGCGCCGCAGAGTGAGCTACTGGTGATGAAGTCGCAGTTTCCTGTACGGCGGGTGACACTCTCATCGCACCTCCATAAACATCTCAGCCGGTTTCGAATCGATCTGCTCCATCAAACCAGGTTATCGATCTTCCCCCGTCCGGTTCTATATTTGATAACACTGCTGCTTGAAAACCGGCGCATAACGTATTACACGAAGGGGCAGCCCGACCAGGTCAGGCTGCCCCTTTTATATGACGCTTTACTGGCGCGCTTCCTCCAGGGCGTCTTGAATGGACTGCACGAACTCTTCAGGGGTCATCGTCCCGCCGATGAGAGCCACAGTGCCGTTGTAGACCTTGTCTTCACCGACACCGGGCGGCAGCTCGTTCTCAATCCAGGGCAGTGAATCATCCGCTTCCTGGACCTTCGCCCAGATGTCCTTGATTACCTGCGGAGCAGCAGCTTCCACTGCGCCGGCCACCATGACCGAGTTGCCGTTCTTGGCCCAGATTTCAGCCGCTTCATCGGAGGCCAGCCATTCCAGCACCTGCAGTGCGGCATCCCTGGCGTCGGAGTTGGCAGGGATGCCGAACGTGTGCGTGACAGCCCCGATCACATCACCGGTGAACTCCGTGTCCTCCCAGCGCGGGAAGGGCATAATACCAACCTCAAATGGCGGAGGATCCTGCTCCCAGCCCGAGGCGAACCAGCTTCCTGTCTGGAAGAAAGCAGCCTGCCCCGAGAGGAAGACGGCCTGTGCCGTGCCGTAGTCATCGCTTACGGCGCCCAGGCTGAGGTATCCGCTGTCGGCAAGGTTCTTCAGGTCTGCAGCGGACTGCACAAAGCATTCATCGGTGAATGAAGCCCCTTCTCCGCGGATCGCCTGGTAGACCTTGTCGACGCCGCAGCGCTGCACCAGGAAGGCCATCCACCAGTGTTCACCCGGCCAGCCGTCTTTGTTGCCCAGCGCGATAGGGGTGACTCCGGCAGCTTTGAGAGTCTCAGCTGCGGCAAGGAACTCTTCCATCGTGGTGGGAACCTCGATATTATGCTCGGTCAGAATATTGGGGTTGTAGTAGATCTGCCAGCCGGTCAGGAACGTGTAGGGCAGGCAGTAAACGCCGTCCTCATAGGTGCAGGAGTATTCACCGGCTTCCTGCAGGGCAAAGCGGTCTTTGTG
>Ga0134095_1000353_pt1 | contig 47953 bp, 40 predicted proteins | sample 6_2taG_FD_94449 | JGI IMG/M metagenome (GOLD analysis project Ga0134095, IMG submission 94449) | Switchgrass degrading microbial communities from high solid loading bioreactors in New Hampshire, USA - 6_20_20_110_A2 metaG | ecosystem: Engineered > Bioreactor > Semi-continuous > Anaerobic >... | reverse complement strand
CCCCCTGTCCTGGTCATATGCAACCAGGTGGGTGTCGGTGGTATGAATTATATAAAAGTTTTCGTCAAGTTCGGGAACAACGCTTACCGATGCTGCTGACCTGAGTATTTTCCCGGACTCGTGCATAATAACGAGAGTACACAGCTCGGGTGATACATTGCCGGGCAGGGTAACCTCGGCGGTATATCCTGATTTCAATCCAAGATATATGTTGTTTTCCCCTGCTTCCACATTGCTGATCGTACAGCACCATCTTTTCAGGTCATTTTCGACCCATGCGCTCCATCCGTTACCCGGCAGCTTCTCACTCAGTGTAAACTCAATACGGAAAGAAGCTCCCGGCTCAACAAATACGGGTGTTCCAAAATGCGGATACACTATCATGTCGTTTATATTCATATCTATCATGGCAAAATCCGGGCACCTTCACTCTCTATCCCTTGATTGCTCCCAAAAGGGCACCTTTTACAAAATATTTCTGCAAAAACGGGTATAATGTCAGAATAGGAACTGTTGCTACTATAATGATTGCATATTTTATGGTCTGGCTCACGCTTTCCCTGTCGGCAGTATCCACACCCAATGCCATTTCTTCGGTTTTGTTGTCAATCAGGATGTCCCGTAACACCAGCTGAAGCGGAAATTTTTCACGCTGCCTCAGGAAGATGGCGGCATGGAACCATGCATTCCAGTGCTGCACGCCATAATACAGGATCATGACGGCTATAGTCGGCAGGGAAAGAGGCAGAACTATCTGCACAAGAATTGTAAAATGCCCTGCTCCGTCCAACTTCGCCGATTCCTCAAGGCTGTCGGGTATGTTTTGAAAGGATGTGCGCATAACCAGTAAATAGAATGTATTAATGGCACTGGGGATAATCAATGCCCACAATGTATTGTCAATTTTCAGTTCCTTTACCGTTAAATAAAAGGGAATCAAACCGCCGCTGAAAAACATCGTAAAGGTAATCAGGAACATGATGGTCTTTTTCAGCATCAGGTTCTTTCTTGATAAAAAATATGCTCCGAGGGATGTAAGGGTCAGGTTGAACATAAGCCCGACGACAACAACAAGAAATGTGTTGATGTATCCCTGCAAAACCATGGGATTTTTAAATACTTTACGGTATGCTTCCAGTACTACGTACCATTCATCAATTGTTTCAGGCTTTTCAAGGCCAACCTCCTGCAACCAGTCATTCCTGATTGCCAAGCCCTGGAATGTCAGCAGGAGTTCATCACCTCTAATCATGGGGAATCCATAATAGGAACCGTTGTCGGTCTTTACCATTTTATCCACTTCAGGATGCTCCTGGAGAAATTTTTTGAGATTAGGAGCATATTTATCAATATAATCATTGGCTCTCAGGATAATGTTGTTCTGGATTGCCTGTTCAGGACCTCCGGGAAAATCCAGCCACCAGTATTCGATAATATCGGGCAGATCCTCAGAAGCTATCATCAGGTTGAACGCTTCATTTGCCGAAGAAGAAGGATGCAGGTATTCAACCTTGATACCTGTTTCCTTTTCCAGTTCTTTTGCGAAAGGAGTATCGGCAAGACTTTTGTAGTTTGAAGATACATTTGCATTGAGTATTGACCAATACGTAAGTGTTACGTCGGTTTTTACAGGATATTTTCCTATTTCACCGGTTTCGTTTGATTGCTCTGTTCCGGTTTGTGCAGTTCCGGGTTCAGTTGTCGGGGTTTTCGGGCTGCCCTGGCTTGCCGGACCGGAACATCCCGCTGTTAAAGAAGCAATTAACAGGATACTGATTATTAAACAGCTTATTTTTAATAATTTTTTCACTAGATCATCCCCCTTATTAATATCATTGATAAATGGAATTGCAGAACGCGTTCTGTTTTCACAGTAAAACAGTTACCCTGAAAAGTAAAGTGACAGTCTTAAGTCTATGCGCGACACTATTAGGAATCCCTTCAATTCCTTGAAAATAAAAATTTACAGGACCTCATGTTTTAATACGACAATTTTGATTGTACTGCGTCAAAATTAAAGGAATCTTATATCCATCCACAAGATTCCTTATACAATTGTCTTTGAAATTTTTCAGGAATTCAGTTTTCCGGGAGTTGTTCCTTCCAGCCTCTTGAATGCCCTCTGGAACGTCCTTACACTGGAATAACCCACTCTCTCGGAAATCTCCTCCTGGGTCAGTCCAGTTTCCTTCTGCATCAGTTCTTTTGCCTTCTGAATGCGAACCCGGTTTATATACTCCAGGATCCCTTCACCGGTCTGGTCCTTGAATACCTTCGACACATAATACGGGTATTTGCCTATTTTTTCCGCAATTGATGCTATTCCGAGGTTTACGTCGCTATAGTTTTTCTCAATGATATCAATAACCATGTCTCTTATCGAATAATCCTTGACGTAGCTTGTTTTTTCAACATAATCGCAGGTCTTCCTGATTATTTCGTTTATTTTCTGTTTCATTTCCATCAGTGACTCACAATTCATCAAGACATTGACTACATCCATGCCTTCAAAAAAACTGAGCTCTTTTTTATCAAGCACATTAATGGTTTTAAGTATGGTGCCAATCAGGTCGAACATCAGGCATCGGGTTACTTCCAGGGAAGGCGTGTTGCTGACAAGATTGTTCTTGAATATATCCTCGATTATATCTACAGCCCCCTGGTAATTCATGGATTTAATGCAATTTATAAGCTGGTATTCTTTTTCAACCGGATAATAATAATAATTTCCTGCGGTTTTTATTTCATCGTAAAACACGGGAGTACGCATTCCCATAACCTTTGCGTATTCCATTGCATCCACCGACTCTGCATAAGCATCGTGAATTCCTTCAATGCTTTCATGCGGTGAACCTATTGCAAACAACAGCGTAAGCCTGTAATTTTCCTCAATAAAACTCCTGGCCTCATTGATAATGCCAAGAAGTTTTTCCCTGTAACAGGTGCCATAGTTTGTGTTTACCAGGCATGCAAGCATGTCATCGACTTCTGTCATGTATCCGTGCATTTCCTTGTTCAGCAGTTCTTCCATTACATTGATGATTACAAACCGGGCAAGGCTGTACTCCTGTATTCCCGATTCAAAATCCCCGTTCCAGAACCCTTCATCCATATTTTGGATATATATGGAAATCACAACGAAATATTTTTGGTCGAACCGGATATTATACGCAGTCATAAGTTCATGCATCGGCACCATGGCTGTCTTGCCTTTAAGCAAAGACTCAATAAAGCTTGATTTCATCACCCTGTTTTGCTTGTTAAGCTTCAGTTGAATGTTCTCCTTCTGCTTTATGGTCTCATTAAGCACCTGTTTTATAAAACCATATTCGTTTCTCTCGTTTTCATCATTTACAACACCTTTGTAATAGGACACAATTTCCCTTAACGGGTCATAATTCCTTTTTATAGAGAAATATGAGATCAAAGCAGCCAGCACCAAACAGGCAGCCAGTCCTCCGAGCATGATATTGCGGATCCTTATTACCTTCCGGCTGTAAACCGATTCGGGTGTAATGGTGATATACTTCCAGCCTGTAACCCTTGATTTGGTATAGGTAATTACAGCTTTCCTGTTGTCCAGCGTTTGATATATGCTGCCCTGGGTATTGTTCATACCGCCGTAGTCGATTTCATCCGGACTATATCCTGCAGCCTCCCCCGCAAGTACATTTCCATCGCTATTCACTACCAGCAGCTTTATTTCATCGGAATACCCGTCCGAGCTTCTCTTCAGTATTTCATCGAAATTCAAAATAAACACCACATTGGCAAGCGGTTCGCCAAATGCGGGAAGCGGAATTGAGCGAATAAATGCCACACCTTTCGTTTTTCCCAGGTCTTCTTCATGGTACGGCATTACAAGGTAATTACCGGTGTATACCTTCCCAACGGTTTCCAGCCATTGTTCAATGGTATAACCGTCCCCGGACAGGTGGAAATTGAAATAATCTTCCTCAGTATAGGCAGCATTGGCTGCAATCACCATTTTCAGCTTGTTGAAATAAATATAATATCTTTTCAAGGAATTGGTGAAGGTCTTATAGCTTCCCAACTGGCGGCCGGCTTCATATAACACGTAACTCTGCACTCCGCTTTCAATGCTTTTCAGAGACGCCACATCCTTGATTCTCTGGTTCAGTGATATTTCTATGCTGAATTTTTGAATGTTTTCCAGCACACCGTCTATTTCATCCCTCATTTTTTCTATCATGAGAGCATTGGCATTGTTTACTTCTTCTTCAATAATATTCCTGGCAACATCATAGACATAAGCAGTAGCAATCAGAGGTATGAGAATGATAAGCAGGTAGGATATGCTCCAGCTATACACGACACTTCTCTTTTTCCCGAACAGCTTCTGCAACATATCATTTCACTTTCCTTTCTGATTACTGAAGAAAATGACTCCCAATTATGGGTTTTTGCATGTTATAACCTGTAAAATGAAAAACAATTCCCCTTCCTGCGATTCTCCTACCATTTTAACAACAAGCATATCCCGGTTAAAAAGCCCCGGATTCATTACAGGCTTACCGGCTTGGATTGTTATACAGGTTCCGGTCATAAACCGGGCAGGATAATAAAATATAAGGAAAAAGGCCGCAGGGAACCTGAAAGTCCCGTCAGCATTTTGTGAAATATAATGTTTACATTTAAACTTCACTCTTCAAAACGTTAAGCAGGACTATTGGTATCAGTCCTTTCGAATGCCGTCCATTTGAACGTATTTCCACCACCAGGTCGTACCTTGCGCGGTTAAGGCCTGCCGGTGTTATTTCAAATTCCACTTCGGCCCTGCCTATGTTTCCATGATACTGTTCCAATGAAAGGCTGACCTCTTCCGAAGGGGCAATCTGCCACCCGTCAGGAAGGTACCATTTAATTTCCAGCCACTGCTGAATGCGCATGTTATTCTCTATCGTAAGCCTGAATTTTTTCATTTCCGACTCCCTGACGTAAGGCTCTTCGTAATAATTTACCACAACATCAAACAGAATAAACCGGTGTTTTACCTGGAAGGGCTGCAGCATTAATTCATCTTCGAACCTGTAACAGGCATAGGAATTGATTCGTACAGGATGATTAAAAAGGAACTGCGGCTCCAGCGTTTTAACCGAATACCCGTTGGCTGAACCTATGGTATCACAGAAATCACTTCCGAGAAATAACGGCGTCAGCCTAATCACCCTGTCGGTTAATTCGTCAACCGTTTTTGGTATTGTAATTCCAGCATCCCCCAGGTTTACCGATATGGTTTTAATCGATTTGCCTATGGGTACCAGCCATTTCTCAGGTATGCCCCGGTACCCGTTTATTATGCCAAGTATGGCTCCAAGCGTTCCTGCGGTGCAATCGGAATCTTCACCGCAGCCGGCTGCAATGCAGAGGCTTTTTCCAAAATCATTCTCTCCATACAGCCATCCGAGTATTGTAATTCCTACATTGCTGGGCGCATCATAGCCCATTCTTCCCACTGGCACATCTGTTTCAGGTTCCCTTGTCTCATAGCCTGTCAGCATACCAAAGCTTCCAGGCACCTCATTCAGCAGCCGTTTACGTGCTTCCTTCCAGTCCAGTCCTGCATTACGGCAATCGATAACGCACCTTACGGCTTTTGCAATACCGCAATCTTCGGGTATATATGAAAGCCCGATATCAATCAGCCTGTGCATGTCGGTTTCAACAAAAGCCGAGCTTTGGATCGCGGCAAAAAAGATTTCGGCATAAACACCTTCATGACTGTGATCAACTATTGCATCCTCATATGCGTATTTTACGGCAATCTCAGGATGCCCCGGAGCAAGGCACGCCCAGATTTCAGAGCGTATAAAGGCCCCGCAGCTGTCCCGGTTGTTGTTGTTTACATACCCGGAAAGGGGCGGCAGGAGACCCATCCGCATATTATTTTTACCAGCCCCGTATTCAGACCAGTTAGGTACTATATATGAATGCCAGTACTCACCCAATATTGCCGCATTGGTAAACCTCCCGTACTTTTCTGCAACATTCAGCCACACCAGCTGAAGGTCCAGGTCATCATTCGGCAAAGGTTCGCCCCCCAGGTCCTGCGTATAGAAGTCAAACTCAAAAACCCCGCGCCTGCACTCAAACGGGGCTCCCAAAGTTCCACCGATATTTTTTCCCGTCCAGCATCCCAATACTTTATCCCTGTATTCTTTCACGCTCAAAACCACTTGAGTATGCCTCCTTTTATTATATTGCAACAATCATTGTATCACCTGGCATACCACTGATTCATTGGTTTTTCTTTACCTGATGCCGGAGTTTTTTTTGATATTTTTTCTGTAATTGTGCGGTGTCATCCCGGTATGTTTTTTGAAAAGATAATAGAATCTCTTGCTGTCGTTAAAACCCGTTTTGCTTGCAATTACTTCTATGGAAAGGTCGGTTTTCTCCAACAGTTCTGCCGAAGCAGCTATACGTTTGCCGTTTATATATTCGGTAACAGACTTGCCGAAACACTCCTTGAAAATCCGGCTGAAATATGAAGGGTTATAGCATCCGATCCTGGCAAGCTCACTTAATGAAAGCTTCCTGTTATAATTCTCCTCAATATATTTCAGGACCTCGGGTGCAATCCTGCCCACCTCATTGTATATATTCAGGGAATCCGATTCTTTCACGGCACGGAAAATTTTAGTCATTAAAATATAAACATATGATTTAAGAATTGTGCGGTATCCCGGCTTTTTCCCGTCAAACTCGTGCTGCATGGATTTAATAACAATCTCCATCTCTGCCATGTCCCTGCCGTGAAACCTTATTTTCGGCACCAGGTGTTCGGCCGTGCCCTGCCTGAAATCCTTGAAAAGTGAAAGATTCAGCATATCCAGGGCATTATCGGAGTCCATAAGTTCCTCACTGACAAACTCAGGCTTCAGAAGACAGTTTGTAATTGTCAGCTCGGGCAATGCCTCTATGGAATGACTGGTTCCGAAATTCAGGAACAGGAGGTCTCCCCGTTCCACATATGTGGTTTCGCCGTTGATAACCTGGTATCCGCTTCCGTTCCAGATATACTGTATTTCAATAAATTCATGGGTATGCTCGGGCTCCTTTTCAGAAGAGGTATACGTTATCATAGTAATATTTTCATCACTGTTTATAAGGTCATTTGTATACAGCCTTGACATGCAATATTCCCCGCATCAGTTTACTGTATTTTATTATAACATACACAGAGTTTCACCGTATCTTTATATTAATGATTCGGATCGCCGCCATCATCCGGGAAAAAAGTATACCGTTCATCTGATACCCACGATCTGATCCGGTAATCATTACCATTGCTGGTGACAATTATTGCTCCCTTTTCCCTGGTTGTGTAAATCCTGGCTCCTGACCGGTGCAAACGCTCAATTACCTCTGCCGACGGATGCCCGTAATTATTTTTTCCGACACTGATAATTGCCGCTTTGGGCCTTGCGAAACGTAAAAAATCATGTATAGTGCTTTCAGCACCGCCATGATGGGCAACCTTCAGTATATCACAGTCAATACCGTCCCCATATTTCAGTAAAGTTTTTTCTGCTTCTGCTTCAATATCGCCTGTAAACAGAACACTCAGTTCTTTAAACCTCAGCATGCCGCAGAGCGAAGTATTATTCAGGTTGTTGCCATAAGGTGCGTTCATCGAAGGAGGGTTCAGCACTTCAAAGACTGTTTCATCGTCAAACCTTATAACATCACCTTCATTATACAAAACAACCGGGATGTTCCTGCTTTCGCAAAGTTCAACCAGCTTGCCGAAATCGGTTTTGGCACCGGGATAGTCAGGCAATCCAACCGATTTAACATCGAATATCTCAATCAATGTCAATACTCCGGACATATGATCGGAGTGGGCATGGGTTACCAAAGCCATATCAATCCGGGAAATTTTCTCATGCATCAGCATCGGGAGAATTATTTTCCTGCCGTAATAACCGGTTTCATCCTCATTATATGCACCGCCGCCGTCAACAAGGTAATTTCTTCCTCCGGGCGTTTGTATCAGGATACAGTCTCCCTGGCCCACATCTGCAAAAATAACCTTCAACGGTACAGGCACGATTCCTTTTACAACAAAAACAAGCCCTGCGGTAAAAACGCAGGCAATGACCGCATTTTTATGTTTCCTGAAAAAATTGATTCCGAAAATACCCCAAAGGAATACCAATAAGTAATAAATGCATATCAACAGGTAATCCCAATGGTGCATATATATTTCAGCCCATTTAACCGATGCGCTTTTATCGGTAACGAAAAGAATGAAATGCAAAACGGCTTCAAGACCATAGCCTGTTATTTTTCCAAGAAACGGGTGGATGGTCCGGGCTATAATGCATACCGCACCAAGGCATGTGGTAATTCCTGTTACAGGTACTACCAGCATGTTTGAAACCAGCGATATTAGCGATATCCTGCTGAAATACATAATTAAAAGCGGCAATACCCCTGCCTGGGCTGATATTGTGGCAGCCAAAGTTTCGCTGATGAACCCGGGCACCTTTGCAGGGAAAATATTTCTCACCCTTTTATACAAAATGCCAAGGCCAAGTGTTGCACCAACCGATAACTGGAACCCGACATCAAAAAACATGAAAGGATTTACAGACAGAAGAATAAAAACAGCTACAGCGACCGAGTTTACCAGTTCGCCCTTCCTGTGCAATGCCTTTCCAAGCAATATTACAACCGCCATCACCGATGCTCTTAAAACAGATGACTCCAATCCGGTAACCAAAAGATACAGGAAAATAAACGGTATCGCTATTACAGCGCTCACTTTGCGGTCTACACCAATCCAGCTCAACACCCAGAGAAGCGGAAAAACCAGGAACGCAAGGTTTGCACCCGAAACTGCCATTATGTGAGTTAAACCTGCAGCACTGAAAGCATTTTCCATCTGTTCGGTGAGATTTTCCCTGTACCCGATAAGCATTGCACCTATTAATGCCGATTTTTCACTGCTAAGATTTTTCTCCAGCGAAGTGAGTATGTACTGCCTGAGATTAATGCCAACCCTTTTCAGAGGAAGACTTTTGGCAGATCCGGTTTTTTTCACGTTACTCCCGTTTGTCGACAATGTGGCCGGAATCCTTTTGGTGTATAGATAATTTTTATAATTAAATCCCCCGGGATTCCTGGATGCTGACGGGCTCATCAGAACTCCGCTTAATACCAGGCGCGCGCCCAATGTATAATCTTCAATTGATTCAGTGCCGTATACGTTGACCAATATCGTCCTCCCGACATATTTGCCGGAATTTTCAAGCCTTTCAATAAAAAATTCAAAGGTAACCCTGCCGTTCTCTGTTCTGCATTCACTATTTACATAACCCGCCAGGGATACGTTTTCCTCATAATACGGCATCAGTGGTTTTGAAAGAATTGTATACTGAAAAGCATAATTTGCATAACCGAAAACAATAAAAACCCCGTACAGCAAAAAGCTCTTTGCAGCAGGAATATTCCTTGTTGCTCCATACCACGAAAGAAAAATCAGTACCGGGAATATCAGAACGACAATAAAGACCTGCCTTATATAACAGGCAAGTACCGTACCAATGCAACAGGCTGTTGCAATTTGCAGCATGGGCCTTTTCATCATTGTTACAATACCTTTTCAAAAATCAGTATTCCCCTGTTATTTCCTGGGTCTTTACCACCAATGGTTTTTACACATGTCATCCCCATTTTTCTCCAGAAGTTTATCCCTGCTGTGTTTTCTTCAGAAACCGACAGGTATACCCTTTTAACATTTAAATATTCTGCCGTATGATTACATACCAGGTTAAAGGAGTATGTCCCAAATTGTTTTCTCTGCCAGGCGGCATCAATCAAGAATGTCCGTATCCACAGCACGTTTTCTTTTATCCTTTTCAGTTCGCCGGTTATAAGGCCTATGATGGTTTCATTCTTGGTGTATATGCCCGAAACAAATGAATTCAAACGCGTTGACCAGGCCTCATCGGTTTTTTTTCCACCCGTGGCATACCCATAAGAATCCCATTGATGATACCAAAGTTTAACCATGTTTACACTGTTCACGTCAATCGGCTTAATAATTACTTTTTCACCTTCTATATATAACTGCATAATTTAAAATGCATTCTCAACTGCCATCATTTAAGACAGGCTTGTACCATGAATAAAAACCCTGATATGGATTCCAATAATTTGAGTTCTTTTCACCGCGTATGCTGTTTTTAAACAGGACAGCCTGCTGTGTCCGATATAGAGGCAGAATGAAGGAATCCTCCCTCCCGTATCCCAAATCCTGCTGTATTCTTTTTAATGTATCGGTTAAATCCTCCCACGGTTTTAATACATCTGAAACCGGGGACAGGTCGTATTTGCCGTTACGTATTTCCCTTTTGTAAATATTCCTGTTTATTGTAACAATCTCAGCTGAAATCCCCGCATCACCCAAAATATTAACAAGGAAATTCGCGGTATGAAGCTTCGGAAGATCCTGGTACGGCACTGCAATTCGAATCTTGTCCAGTTCTCTGCCGTAATAAGTGAATTTGTTCTCTTCTTCATCATAGCTAAGTCCGGATTTGATTAATTCCTCCCTGAAACCATCGATGTCTACCGGTTCCCGGCTATATTGATCAAAATATTGAACCTGGCCCAGATTCAACTCATTCAGCCTGAATGCAACATATCTGAACAGGGCTTCCTGTCTTCTGAACTGGCCAAAAATACTGTCAGGATTTACATACAGGAAATGGCTTTCATTTGATGTAAACACCCTGAAATCCAAATCCGTCCTGTATTGGTACTTGGAAAAATCAACATTCCTGACAAAAGCAACTTCTATTTCATTATTCTGAAATGCATTCAGCATTTCGTCTTCTTCATATATTTTAAAAACTATATTTTCAATATAGGGCTCAGCATACCACCATTTATCATTTTTTACAAGCTTCAGTTCGTTCTCCGACATGGTATCAAAACGATATGGCCCGGTTCCCACGACATCATTACTGTCTTCATAGGTTTGCTGCAATATTGGAAAAACCAGTTTTTTAATAAAAGCCTGGTCGGGCTTGTTTAATATAATTTCAAACTGGGAACTGCTAATTATATTAAATTCCTTGATATTATCAACGATATTGGTTTCATAAAACGGACTGTTCGACTTTTCAAGCTCCCTGATGGTATACCTTACATCATAAGAGGTTAATTCCTTCCCGTTATGAAACATTACGTCCTTTTTCAACTTAAAATTCCACGATAAAAACCCTTCGTGGCTGAAACTGTCTACAAGCCACGGCTCAAAATTATTCTCGGTTGCCTGGATAAAAAGCGATTCATAAATAAACAGCGAAATATAATTAACATACCTGCTCGCAGTTTCCAGCGGATTAAGAGAATCTACAGGAGTTGTTGCAAGTATAAGAGTTCCCCCGTAAACAGGCCCGCTGTCAATTAGTTTAACCTGCTTGTCAACAGGGGTTACCGAAACGCCCGGAACCGACGTAATTAATTCGGGTCCTTCGCTGAAAACCTGGCTTGAATCACAACCTGTCAGCATAACACATATTAAAATTATTAAAATAACGGTAATGAAACTTCTGTTTATCCTCATAAATCAACCTCAATCCATCATCATAAAAAGGGCGGCTCCGGTCCCGCTTAATCCGCGACCCCCTCTGTGCGAGAAAAAAAGCTCATTCTCACAAACAGTACACCTGTTTACATCATGAATGTTCCCGCGGCTTAAGCCTTCACCGGTTAAAGTGCTTATAATTAAATCTACCAGGTCAATCCTGAATTTGCCGTCAATATTTACCAAAGCACCGGTGCAATTCGGGAAAGTTTCCAAAAACTTCTCATAAACATCCGCTCCAACCTCAAAACAGCATTTATGAATACATGGCCCTATAACCGCACAAATGTCAGAACTATTGCAGTTAAACTCTTCCTTCATAATTTTAACTGCCTTTGCAGATATCTTCAGCAATGTGCTTCTCCAACCCGAGTGTATAAGCCCGATAACATTTTTTGAACAGTCATACAGGTATACGGGAGCACAGTCGGCATGGAAAGTGACCAGGGCTACATTCCTGTCTGCAGTAACAAGTCCGTCAGATTCTCCAAAAGTCCTGTCTCTCAGCAGCCCCATACCGCAATGTTCTTTATTCACTACAGTAATATCCGAGCCGTGAACCTGCCTTGTCAGAACCATGTATTCCATGGGTATTCCGGTACTTTCAGACAGCAGCTTAAAATTCTTCATTACATTTTCTTTGCTGTCATCACGCTGAAAGCTTAAATTCAACGAGTCATATGGAGGACTGCTTACCCCTCCGTGCCGCGTTGTGAATAAGGCCTTGGCATTTATTTTATCTCTGACAGGAATTGTAATCCACATAGGCGTATTGTTTCTTGCCATTCCTGAATGAACCCTCCGGATATACAGGCTAAAAAAGAACAAATCCCGTTATACTGTTAATAGATACTGTCCGAATGAACTAAATTGCAATGTCCATCTGCGGGTTCTGCTTCGGGATTATAATCGAAGCGTGTATTTGAAGTGTTTTGATCTGCACCAGATCACCCGAATCACCCGCTGCTATACGAACCTCCGAACAGTAACGTACAATATACCGGAATAAAAAAAAGCACTAACTCATTATTAGAGTAGCATATCATATATATCCGTACAAGTGGAAATAAAAGAAGAAAACCTCTTATTTTATTCCATATCAGTGAGGTTTTCCTAACTTAAATCATACAAGCACCGGTTCTAACTGTTTGCCGTTAAGTGCTGCTTCTACGGCAGGTATGAAGAGATCCATACGGCACACAAGAGAATTGAATTTGTTTTCTGGATCATCCTGTCTGTATGGAACAAAAAACATGTTCTTTGTATTATGCAAAAGCCCTATGTTTTTTGCATTTGCACCTAAACCATCATTTGTTGCAATACCCAATAAAACCGGTTTATTGTTCCTCAGATGGGCTTTACATGCCATGGTCACGGGTGTGTCGGTTATACCGTTGGCGAGTTTTGCCAGTGTATTTCCGGTGCATGGCATTACTACCATAAGATCAAGGTTTTTGGACGGCCCTATCGGTTCTGCATCAACAATTGTATCTATACAGTTTTTCCCGGTAATTGCCTTTATCTGTTCAAGAAAATATTGTGCAGTTCCAAACCGCGTATCTGTCGATTTAACTGAATACGAAACCACCGGCAGCACATCAGCCCCAAGGAAAACAAGCTTCTCCATCTGTATCAGGGCGCTTTGCAGGGTGCAAAAAGAGCCGGTCAGTGCAAACCCGATTTTTTTCCCGGATATGCTCATTTTCTCTTTCCCCCTTCTATCAGTATATTCTCAACAGTTTTCTTAATTATCTCTGCTGCAGTAAGAGGGGCTACTTTTCCCGGAAGACTTAACGCCCAATCCACTTTCAGTCCGATTTTCTCGGCGTAATTGAAGTCGATTCCACCGGGATGGGAAGCCAAATCTATCAGGTAACAGTCAGTTCGTATTTTTTTCAGTATATCTGCCGTAATATACTGGTATGGTATTGTATTTACGATTACATTCATGTCTGTTATATATCGCTCCAGATCATTCAGATGAACGGGTTTATATCCAAATGCTTCTATCCAGCTGAGATCGGAATAAGCCCTGGCAGCGACCCAGATTTCGGCACCAAACGCCGATAAGATGCGTGCCAGCACCTTACCGATCCTCCCATAACCCATAATCAGTATCCTGCTGTTATGGATTGTTTTCGGAGTTGACCGCATAATAAGCTCCACCGCACCTTCAGCAGCCGGTATGGCATTCAGCACGGCCATATCCTCCCTTTCCAGCAAATCGATATAAGATATGCCTCTGCCGTCAAGGTTTTCTTTTATTTCTTTTTCAATTTTTCCGGCTATAAAAAGCACATCCTTCGGTATCATCTCTATAAGGGTGTCAACAGGAAGCGATTCATCGGAAAAAGGCATATTAACATACCCGTTGGCAGACATCAGCGGGATCCCGCAAATTATAACGTCACTGTCGGCAATCATTTGGGCTAGACTTGAATTGTTCTTTTTTACATTTTTCTTGTCAAAACCATATATTTCAACCCGATGATATTCCTTTTTCAATAACTCGGCAAGGTAGAAGTTCCTCATATCACCGCCGATTATAAGGTATTTAGGTTTTTGCATTAAAATACCCCCTGAATTCATACTAGGATCTTAAGTATATTCCATCCTATGAAAACCAGGGGGTTCAAGTGCTTGTTCCTTTTTGTGAAATTTCCTTCTCAAGTTTGCTTGTCAGAAGCCAATCTTGTCCAGCAGATCAGGGTCAAAATCCACGTCGCCGATGGCTGACAACCCCATCTGCTCGGACTTGAAGATGTTTTCAATAATTTCATTTATACTGTCACGGGATACCCTGTTAATACACTCCAGCACTTCTTCAGGGGTCTGAACCCTTCCCAGCATCAGTTGGGATTTTCCCATGCTGTTCATTCTTCCGCTGGTACTGTCCAGGCTTATTATAAAATTGCCCTTTAACTGGTTTTTTGCCTTCTCAACATCAGCTTCGGTCAGAAAGTCCCTGGTCAATGATACAAGCTCGCTCTGAATGTGTTTTACTACATCCATATAGCTGCCGGGACTCGAGGCTGCATATATCACAAACATCCCCACATCCTTGTAAGAGGTAGGATATGAATATATTGAATAAGCAAGGCCAAGTTCTTCACGAACCTTTTGAAACAGGCGGGAGCTCATTCCGCCGCCTAAAATATTGTTAAGCGTCAGCAGTGAATACAAACTCTCCTCACCGTGCTTTATGCCGGGAAAACCAATACACATATGAACCTGCTCGGTTTCTTTCCTTCTGACCTTCATACTCCTGTTAAACCATGGTTTATCCGCATTTATTTCATTAAAACTGTTTGATTTCCATCCTCCGAAATATTTCTGGACCAGTTCAAGAAGGTATTGTTCATCGAAATTGCCTGCAACTGAAATAACACTGTTTTCGGGAACATAAAATGTCTTCATGTAATCAATTATTTTTTCCCTTGTAATTGATGCAACCGATTTATAGCTTCCAAGTATCGGATAGCTTAACGGATTACCGCTCCATACCTCCTCGGACAGCATATCATGGACCAGTTCCTCGGGATAATCTTCATACATGCTTATTTCTTCCGCAATAACTTTCTTTTCGGTTTCAATACTGGACGGTTCAAATGTCGAATTGAACAGCATGTCGGAAATTAATTCCACCGCGGTTTTCAGGTCCTCATCAAGTGTTTTGGTGTAAATACAGGTGCATTCCTTTCCGGTAAAAGCATTAAGCTGCCCTCCCACGTTATCTATCACCATTGCTATATCTTTAGCGGTTTTCGTCTCGGTTCCCTTGAACAGCATATGTTCAATAAAATGTGAAATCCCGTTTTGCTCATACGTCTCATAACGTGAACCTGTTCCAATCCAAAGCCCGAATGAAACAGAACGTACATAAGGCAATTTCTCGTAAACCAGGGTCAGACCATTGCTAAAAATAAATTCTTTGTACATAGTTTCCCCCAAACATAACAATTTGTTTTATATATCATTTTTTTCATTGCTTTTCAGGCTCAGCTCAACATAATTCCTGTATAATCCGTTTAAACCCATTAAAGTATCATGGTCTCCTTCTTCCATAATCCTGCCCTGGTCAATGACATAAATGCGATCTGCTTTGCGGATTGTTGAAAGCCTGTGAGCTATAAGTATCGAAGTTCTTCCTGAAATAACACCCTCCATTGACCTCTGTATCATTTCCTCTGTTTCGGTATCTATATAAGCCGTTGCTTCATCAAGTATCAAAACAGCAGGATTTAATGCTACAGCGCGGGCAAAGGAAAGAAGCTGCCTCTGCCCTGAAGAAAAAGTACACCCGCGTTCTTTTACTTCAGACTTGATACCATTCGGAAGAGAATCGACAAAACCGTCGGCACAGGCTGTTTTTATCGCTTTATAAACTTCATCATCGGTAAGTTCATCATTGTTAAGCCTGATGTTCGACGCTATGTCACCGGTAAAAAGAAAAACATCCTGAAGCACTACGGCTATTCTTCTTCTTAAGTCGGTCAACCGGTATTCCTTAATATCAACACCGTCAATCAGTATTTGCCCCTTCTGGATATCGTAGAAACGTGTAATCAAACTTATTATTGTTGACTTTCCGGCGCCTGTTGCACCAACAAACGCAACGGTTTCTCCGGGTTTTATATGGAAACTTACATCCTTCAGCACCCAGTTCTCATCTTCATAGGCAAACCAAACATTTTTAAATTCTATTTCCCCACGGATGTTTCCGCATGTCCTGCCGGATTTCAAATCTTCCATGTTATCATTGATGTCCATGATTTCAAATATTCTTTCCGATGAAATAACAGCCGATTGCAGCCCGGTATATTTATCGGCAATTTCGTTAATTGGCTGAAAGAACTCACGAACATACGAAATAAACGTATAAAGCACACCGTATTCGAATACCCCGGAAAGAATATCCCCGGCGCAAACCCAGACAAGTGCGGATATGGCCAGGTTGTTAATAACCTCAACAATAGGTCTTCCCAGGCTGTTCAGTATTACTTCCCGCAGGCTGGATTCAAAATAATCCTTTTCAATCTGGTTATACTCGTCGAATTTCTGCTTTTCACGGTGAAAAATCTGGACAATTTTCATACCGCTTATGTTTTCGGCCAGGAACCCGTTTATTCTTCCCACGGCCCGTTTCATGCGTATGAAGTTTTTCCTTGCCGCTTTCCTGTATATTACTGCAATGACCGCTATTACAGGAACGGTACATATAGCGACAAAGGCCAGGGTTGTATTCATTGAAAACATTACCCATACCAATCCTATAACCATGACCGCGTCACGGAACAGATTGATTAACACACCAGAAAACAGCTCATTAAGTGCTTCAACATCGTTTGTTACCCTGGTTAAAAGCCTCCCTGATGAAAAGTGATCAAAGAAAGTCATTTTCATATGCTGAATTTTGTTAAACAGCTCGGTACGAAGCCTGTGCATAATATTCTGCCCAACAAAATTCAACAGGATTGATTGGGCATAATCAAGTCCGGCTCCAAGCAGTATAAGCCCGAAGAAAATGAAACCAAGACGGTTTATTGCTGACTTGTCGTATATTCCGGGTACGAGATAATCATCAATCACCCTCTGAAGCACCCTCGGCTTGATAATGACAGTTGCATTAATCGCAAAAGCCATGATAACTGCAAGAATAATGTGCGGAATATACGGTATGAAATATGATAACAATCTTCCGACATTAGCTTTTTTACTGTATATACTTTCCTCACTTTTGTCATATCTTTTACTGCCCAGGTCTGTCATTGCTCCGCCCCCATATTTTCATCGGTCTTTTCTGTCTGGGACATGTAAAGCCTGTAGTATGCCCCTTTTTGATCCATAAGCTCCTGGTGGGAGCCTTCTTCGATTATTTGTCCGTCTTCAAGATAGATTATTTTATCAGCGTTCATCACTGTTGACACCCTGTGGGATATGATGATTCCGGTCCTGTGTTTTAAAATGTTCTTTATATTCCCCAGGACTTCTCTTTCTGTTTCGGTATCAACCGCTGAAAGACTGTCGTCAAGAATCAATATGGACGGATTTTTTACCAGCGCGCGGGCTATCGTCACCCTTTGCCGCTGACCTCCCGACAGCGTAATTCCACGTTCACCGACAACAGTATCAAAGCCGTCGGGGAACTCAAGAATATCATCATAAACACCCGACATTTTTGCTGCTTCCTCAATCTCCCCGTCGGTAATACCTTCATGATAAAATCCTATATTGGTTTTAATTGTTGTGGAGAAAAGGAAATTATCCTGCGGTACGAACCCTATTTTCCCTCTTAATGTTTCCAATGAGATTTGATTAATATCAATATTGTTAATAAAGATATGTCCGTCTGGTATGGGATACAGCCTTAACAGAAGATTGGCAAGAGTTGTTTTTCCGCTTCCGGTTTTGCCAATAACACCGAGAGTTGTACCCGAAGGGATTGTCAGATTTATATTTTTAAGTACGGGCATCTCTGTTTGCGGATATATAAATGTTAAGTTTTTAATCTCTATATCATAGTTTTTAATATTATTTTCTTCGCCATCCAATATATCGCTGGTTTCGGTAAATATATCGTTAAGTCTCTTTGCTGAAGCCGCACCTCTCTGCCATACTTCAACAATCCTGCTGATATTTATGACAGGCCTCATAATGGTAGCCATGTAAGTATTAAATGCTATAAAATCACCAAGGGATATGGTCTCTGCCGCCACAAGTTTGCTCCCGTAAATAATGAACAGCAGGAAGCTGAAACTGAAGCACACCTGCGTAACAGGTCCAAGTGCACCTGAAACCCTTACCATTCGCATATGGGTATGTACATTTTCCCTGCTCAGCTTGTTGAATTTAACCATTTCATGTTCTTCCTGGGCAAACGCTTTTAAAACCCGGATTCCCATTATATTTTCCTGGACCCGCTCTGAAATGGTGGCAAAAGCTTTTTGAACCTTCTCAAACCTGCTTCGGATTGTCTTCCTGAGAAGTATCGTTACAGCTATTACCAACGGTACCGGACCCAATGCCATAAGTGTCAAAACCGGTTCGATTGTTTCGGCCATATAATAAACAGACACAGTGTTAATCAGAACACCTTCTATCAGCGCTACAAATCCGAACCCGAAAACCCTCCGTATCGCATTTATATCGTTTATTGCATAAGCAACAAGGTCTCCCGTTCTGTGGTTATTGTAAAAATTAACAGGCAATGACTGGAGATGCGCAAAAAGGTTCCTTCTGAGGTAACTTTCAACATGCCGGCAATTCCCGACAAGAAAGTACCTCCAACAAAAACGAAGCACAAATCCCAACACAGCCAGCCCAATCATTATTATGAGCTGTATGCGGATTTCCTTAACGGTTCCCTGCCCTTTATTCAGCATATCAGTGACTTTTCCGAGTACTTTCGGTATACGAAGTGATACTATCGATGCGGCAATAAGAAGCAAGATACCTGCAATGTAAGACAAAATACGCTCTTTAATAAAGTTTAATAGGATTTTTTTAACTTCCATACTGTCTCCCTTAAGTCTACTAATAAGATGAAGGATTCAATGCACCTTATATCATTTTTATATTATAAAATACTTTCAAATATTTTTCCATAGTAACAGTAAAATGTTCGGCATATTATTATATACCGGAACCGGGTTGCGATGCCAAATACCGTTATCATAGCGGGACAGACTGATAAATGAAGGATTGAAATTTCGTCTTTCATAATTGTGCACAGGCAAATAACGGTTAGTATTTACTTTTTTACAACTAAGCTTATGCATGATTTAAATCTGCTTAATTATTTATTAAATTTCTAACCGGATTTTAAGTTACTTTTTTAACATTATAATCAATTTAGAACCGGAAATTATGGAGAAGCATCAGGTTATAGCTTTTGGAGGGTTATTGCACGATTAAGGTACGCTGCATCAAGGTTTATATATGGGCTTTTTCCCGCCAACGTGATAATTTAGCCATCGTGTGACATGTTTTTCGAAAAGGTACAGGCATCCTGCCTGCAATTATTGCTTGCCATGGATTCGCACCGTCCGGCTCCAACGTAAATTGAACCGGCGGTTATAAGACTCCTGCATGAGTTTCAGCAGAATGAAGCCGCAAGGATATTCTTTCTGAGAAATACCCTTGGTCCGTTTCTCAGATAGCAATACGCCCTTACATGCTCGGCATCAATTCCTGTTATATGAATTCTTCTTTGTGTTATTTCCTTTCCTTTCATATAAATAATCAAGCAATCCTTATCTTTTGAGGCATTCAATACATAGTCCACCATGATAATACCTCATTTATTATTATTTTCATATTTATTTTATAACGAACATATGTTCCTGGTCAAGAAAAAATTACAGGATATTGAAACAACCAACATGCAAATCTTTCTTTGGATCGGCAAAGAATTATAGCATGGTTTCTGCAGTCGGGTTATCCTGAGCTTACCAGGCTGATATTTTATCAGATCAATATATAATTTTCAGAAGTTCCATTGGTTCGGCAATAACAGCATCAGCGCCTGCGCGAATCAGTTCCTCCCTGCTTCTGAAGCCCCATAATGCCCCAACGGCATACATTTTCGCATTTTTTGCCGTTTTGATATCAACATCACTGTCACCCAGATAAATGCACTGGGACGGACTTACCCCAAGCTTTTCAGCAATCAAAAGAGCGCCTGAAGGGTCAGGTTTTTTGGGCATGGAATCCCTTCCTCCTGCCATGTATGAAAAGTACCCCGGAAAATATTTATCAATGATTAATTTTGCTATGTCTTCGTTCTTGTTTGTGTTTACACCAAGCTTTATGTTTTTCTGCACCAGTGAATCCAGCAGCCCGGCAATGCCGTCATAGGCATACATTTGATAATCCCAGTTTTTCGAGTAATCTTCAACCATCTCATGATAGTAAAGATTCAGCCTTTCGTCACCGGGGCTTTCCACCCTTGCAGCCTTTCTTACCAGTTCCTTAATCCCGTTTCCTACAAATGATTTGCATTGATCCATATTTATTCTTTCCAGTCCATGCCTTGCAAGAACATTGTTCATTGAGTACATGATGGCGTGTATTGAATTAACCAGGGTCCCATCCATGTCAAAAATAACTGCCTTATACTTCATATACGTCTCCTTCATTACCCGAAATATCATTCTTACGGATAAACCAATATCAACAAAGAAAGTTTGATACTTCCGATATCCCAGTATACCAGAAAAATTTTATGAAGCAAAGCATCAGCCGTATAAAGGAATCGGCAACGATGCATGGTTACAGTTCAGACTCCATATCCGGGGTGGATCGGTTCCACGCTCCATCTTGCCGGAACACAACATGGCTTCGAAGCACGCCGCTCTGTGTCAAGGCACCCGAATCACCCGCTGTTATATTAACATTTAAACAGTAACAATGCAGGAAATATCATGCCGCAGATGCGACCGGAGTGGTAAGCGGTAAAAGCTCCGTATTATATCCCCGGGGAATGATTAACTGTAAAAAAAGTGTATTGACGGCCGTTTATATAACAAACTGAAAGATAAATTCAGATATACAGATAATATCAGGTTATATCATGATGATTTTTTGCGCTGGAAGCTCCCTGAATCCGGTAATTACAAGGTTTTTTCAAGCATACCTTTTTCCATTACCACAGGTATTTTGAAAAAACTTACAGAGTGCAAAAATACGCCTGCCGAAGCATGGCTGGTAATGGAGAAGGGTGCCGCAAAGCGTTTCATGGGAAAACCTTCGGAATCTTTGCGTTCACTGCTTCTTAAACCCAGGTTTGACATGAACATAATTTATTGTTTTGATCGGAATGATTTTCACCCTAAACCAGGTGTAGACGTTGTATTATTTCATATGAAGAAAAAAACACAGCCCGATGTGCCACATAACCAATGGAAAGCCTATGAGCATTTTATCTCCGCATCATTTAAGCATGGTCTTCGCAGCTTGTTTACCAAAAAGCAGTTAAAGACTGCTTTCCGAATTGCGGGAATAGAAAAAAATGCAACACCTTCGGAAATTCTATATGTACAGTGGCTTTGCCTTTTTCGGTGCTACCATGTATATAGTCATATCAGGACCCGATGAGTAAAACATGATTCATATGCATATCATCTTCATGTATTGCAGTTTACCCGGAAATCAGTTTCATTATATGGAAAAGCCAGGGACAAGAACCCTGGCTTTTCCACTTTTCAGTAGCCTTATTTGTTGTCTTTATAGTACCTGTTTCCGTACTCTATGATTTCCCTTCCCCCTGCATTCAGCCATTTCTCAACCATTTCGTCCCATTGCTTGTCAAAATTATCGTAGTCAACGACAGATTTCAGCCATCCCTCGGCAAATATGCTCAAAAGTTTCTGCTCGTCGCCCAGGAGGTTGTCATCAAATACGTTCATAAGCGGACTGGGTACCGAGTAACTTGTGTTCATAATCTGCCAGTTGGCAAACTGACCTTTCGCCATATCCTCGGGCTGCCATGCTTTAACATTCTTGAATGCTTCATCATAATCAAAATTGTATTCTTTAATTGGTATGTATGCGTATTCATAATAGTTGAAGCCGCCCCATGCCAGGGGATATAAATACCCGTTCTTTTGTGTGTCCCAATCCTTATCGCATTCAGCCTTGTTTATGGAATATATTCTTCCGCCGCTGCCGTTGTCGGTGTATTTTGTAAAATGAATTCCTTCTATGCCGTATTCGGTTAATTCTCTTCCTTCGGGAGTAAGGCTGTAATCGAGCAGTTCAAGAACTTTCTCAGGGTTTCTGCATGTTTTGGGTATGATATTTCCCCACCAGTATCCTCCATTATTTCCGGAGTTGGCGGGTACACCGTTTTCACCGTTCAACGGAGGAAGGAATGCAAGCTTCGCATTCGGATTTACCGACATAAGTTTCTGGTTGAATACATCGGGTATCGATGTAGGAGCAATACCGTACTTCCCTGCGGCAAAATCGTCTGACTCCGGACCTTGAGCAGAATCTCGCTTAAGGCTGAGCCAGTCCTTGTTGATAAGGCCATCCTTGATAGCTCTTGCTATGAACCTGGCTCCCTCTTTTGCCGCTTCGGAAGCCTCATAACGTGTAACAGTTCCGTCAGGCAGCTCCACCCAATTGTTCGCTCCTGCATTTACTGCATAAGCCCTCAAAATATATGAGAAAGTCTGCAATTCTGTCGGGTCTGAATCTCCACCGGCACGCACATATAACCCGTATGTATCGTCCTTGTTGTTTTTGTCCGGATCGTTGTATGTGAACGCTTTTATTACTTCATAAAATTCATCAATATTGGTTGGAATATCCAGTCCCACATTATCCAGCCAATCCTGGCGGATAAGATAACCCCACTGCTGCGGGCAAAGGCCTAATGGTTTATAATATGCCTTACCGTCAATTTTCAGTCCTTTGTACATTTCAGAATTGATTACCGAACTGACATAAGGGTATTTCCCGTCTTCCAGGAATTCGTCATATGACAGTATAATTCCGTTTCTCGCCCATTCAATCAATGTTTTTCCATGTTCACCGTTCACCAGGTCCAGCTGTTCCCCGGATGCCATCATAATATTCAGCTTGTTCGGGAACTGATCCCATGGTATGCTTACTATTTCCAGCTTAATATTCAGCCTTTTCTGGAGCTCCAGGAGTATTCTGTCTTTTTCCGGATCCTGTTCGTTTCCGGCTCTCGCCCATCGTATTGGCACAGGTGCTTCGTTGCCGGTATCTTTTGCAGTCGTTTTTGAATCTGTCCCGGTTGCCCCTGCCGGAGTACCACCGTTTTTGTCGGCGGCAGTGCCGCATCCGGCTGCAAACACAAGGAGAATCAATCCAGAAATGAAGACCGTTGATAACCTGACATAAAATGTTCTTTTCACTTTATACACTCCTTTACATTTAATATTTTATACCATAATCCGCCTGACCGCGAATTATTTCTATTCCTTGACAGCACCGAGCATAATGCCTTTCGTGAAATATTTCTGGACGAACGGGTATACGCACAACACGGGAATAATACCAATAATTATGCAGGCCATCTTGAACTGCTCCGGATTCGAGCCTGCAGTCTGAACACCTACCTGCGCCAGAACCAGGTTCTGAATTATCATCTGCCTTAGAACTATCTGCAAAGGAAACATTTTGTTTGAGCTTATGAAAAGAGTGGCCATGAAATAATCATTCCAGTACCCCACGGCGTAAAAAAGGCTTATGGCGGCAATTACGGGCCTTGAGATCGGTATGATAATCCTGAACAGAATCTGTATATCATTGTATCCGTCAATTTTTGCCGATTCTTCAAGGCTGACAGGCAGGCCGGCAAAATAGTTTTTCATGATAATCAGGTTATATGTTGAAATTGCGACAGGTAAAGTAAGTGCAAGAATTGTATCATTAAGCTTTAAATTTCGAACAAGAATATAGAAAGGGACAAGCCCTCCGCTGAAAAACATTGTAAAAACCAGTATCCGGAACAGTATTGATCGGCCGGGGAGATCCTTTTTGGATAATGTGTATGCCCCGCAGCATGTCAGGAGCATACTCAACGCAGTTCCCAAAACCGTCGTTTCCACCGATATAAGTAATGCTCTTGCTATTCCCCCGATACTGTGAAAGGCTCTTTTGTATTCAGCGAGGCTGAAACTTTTCGGTACCAGGTGATAGGGATCTGTTATGTATACCGTTGGTGAAGAAGTGGATATTACAAATATATGCCATACGGGTATCAATATGATCAGGGCAAAAAGGGTTAAGAACGTATAAATCAAAAAATTTGCAAAACTGATTTTTTTCCTTGATACCATATAATGCCGACCCCCTGTTTCGAATCAATAAATGCTTTCCTCGCCAAGCAGTTTGACCACATTGTTTGACACGAGCAGCAGTGCTGTGCAAATGACCGATCTGAAAAGGCCTGCGGCTGCAGCATAGCTGAATCGAATATCCGCAAGTGCAGTTCTGAAAATGTAGGTATCCAATATATCACCGGTATCATAAACCAAAGGGTTGTAAAAATTATAAACCTGGTCGAAACCCCATGTCAGAATCTGCCCCAGGGTAAGAATAAACATGATTACAATGGTGCTGCGGATACCCGGCAGAGTTATATTCCACATCTGCCGCCAGCGCCCTGCTCCGTCGATTGTTGCAGCTTCATATAACTGAATATCAATTCCTGCAATTGCCGCAACATATATTACAGTCATCCACCCCGACTCTTTCCAGATATCGGTCAGAATAAGGACACTGCGAAATGAATCTGACTTGGTCAGGACATCGGGGATATGCACTCCCATGGCGGCGAACAATGTTGTCACCAATCCGTCTTCGGGACTGAAAACAGTAATGAATATGGAAGCCACAATAACCCATGACAGGAAGTGAGGCAGGTAGATTATTGTCTGAATTGTTTTCCTGTATCCTATATGCCGTATTTCATTCAAAAGAAGCGCCAGTATGATTGAGAACGGGAATTCGGTAAGCATCCGGTATACAGCAATTATAACCGTATTGGAGAAAGCTCTCAGGAAGTATTCATCCCGGAACAATTCCCTGAAATTTTTCAGTCCTACAAATGGGCTGGCAAAAAAGCCCTTGCTCATTGTATAATCCTGGAATGCCATAATGATTCCATACATCGGTATGTAGCAGAATATAATGTACCAAACCAGCACCGGGATAAAAATTATATACAGGTATTTGTACCTTGCAATCTTTTTTAAAAGATTCCCTGGACGGGAAAGCTGTTTTTCAGCTTTGCCTGAAGTGAACAAAAATTTACGTGACATGCAGGCATTTCCCCCTGATACATGTTATTGAATGGTCCTATGTTAATTATAGACAGGAGGGTGCCTGGATGAACATGACCCTAATATAACTTATTGTTCGTTTTTTTAACCATTTGCACAGTTTCCTCGGTTAAATTCGGAAGAAATACCCTGACTGTTGTTCCCCGCCCTGGTTTACTTTCAATATCAAGACCGTAATTTGCTCCGAAATACAGCCTTATACGTTCGTGGACATTGAGCAGGCCGACACTTTTTCCTGCTTTAAGCCCATTTAGCTGATCCTTTATCTCAATAAGCTTCTCTTCCGCTATACCAATCCCGTTATCACGGATAATAAACTCAAGCCTGTCTTCCCTTATAGTACCGGTTATATCAATAATTCCTTCGCCTTCAGCCAGTTCAAGCCCGTGATAAATAGAATTTTCAACTATGGGCTGGATTGTAAGCTTTAATATTTTCAGATTCATTACGTTCTCATTAATGTTATAGTTTACTTTAAACTTGTTTGAAAAACGCATTTGCTGAATATCTATGTATGTTCTGACATGTTCGATTTCTTCTTTCACGCTCACAAGTTTTTCACCCTTTGAAACACCGGTTTTAAAAAGCTTTATAAGAAGCTTTATCATCTGTTCAGCGCGGCTGTCCTTTAAATAAACCATATACTGGGCGGTTTTCAGGGTGTTGTATAAAAAATGGGGATTAATTTGCGCCTGAAGAAGGTTCAGTTCATATTCCTTCATTTTGAGTTCGGCATCCTTTGCCCTTACCTCTGAAATATACTTTTCCTCAATAAGCTGGTTCAACCGATCCAGCATTTCATTAAAACTGTTTCCCAGCTCGCTTATCTCATCCCTGGTTCTGCTGTAAAAACGTATTCCAAGTTCTCCGGCTTTTACATGCCTTACGGTTTTGACAAGCTTTAATATGTTTATTGAAAGAATTCTCGAAAAGCCGTACGAAAAAGCAAAGCTTAGCATGAGCAACCCTAACAGTACAGCTATGCTGTAATAAAGGATCTGCCTGCTCTCATTGAAGTTCTTCAGCAGGAATATAAGTTTCCAGCCGTTGTTGGCAAACTCCATAAACACAGCAAGGTAATTTACCCCGTCATTGCTAAAAGAATACCTTCCGTTGCCTTTTGCCATATTAACCTTTCCCTGTTCCAGCAAAGAATCCAGGTTGCTTTCCATTCCGGTTTTCATAGTAACAATACCCGATGAATCAACAAGGCCAACCTGCACATTGCTGTATTGCAGGAAACTGTTCAGCATTGTCTGAATATTGTCGGCCTGGTAGTCGATTAATATATAACCCAGCAGTTTTCCTGCACCTGCATTGCTGGATACATCCCTTATCTGCATGCCCACCCGGAAACAGTTTAAATTGAAATACATATCGGGATAGCTGCGCCACAACTGGGACCCGAAATTATCCGCGATATAATCAAGATCTTTTTTATTATCCATGCGCGTAGTAAACGGATGTCCATATGTGGATGAGCATATCAGACGGTATGAGGTGTCATAAACCGATATATTCGCTATTTTGCGGCCAAGCAGGTTATTCGAAAGAATTACCTCGTTCAGTTCATGCTGCATCTTCTCGCTTACGTCAGGAGATGCCGGTTCGCGCATGCATGACTGTATTGCCTGGTTTACCGTTGATATTTCAATAGCCGTACTGCTGTAATTATGGAAAATGAAATCCAATTGCTTGTACAGGCTTTCAGCGCTGTATTCGAAAACCGAACCTATTCTGCTTTCCACTATGGTTTTTGAGCATATGTACGAGTTACCGGTAATCAATATGACAGGGATTGTTACCATAATGGAGTAAAGAAGAAACATGGATTTTCTTAAACTGAACTTTCGTGGTCTGAATGTAATGGGCTTGTTTTCTATATCGTTATGGTTTAATAGCTTAATCTGTTCTTCCATTTGTTTGACCGGAGCTACAATTTTTCTTCCCATAAAGAAAAGAAAAATCAATGACAGCAGGAAACAGGCAATACCGATATAAAAATTGTAAAACAGGTTTTCCAGGATGATATTATATATGTTTTCAAAGGTATATATGTTTGAAATGGTCCAGCCCATAAAATTCAGGCTGTTACTGTATATAAACCGGTCATTTGAAGGCCTGCCGTTTGAAATATCGACCAGTACGGCGGAGTTTCCTATATTATCGGTAAGTATGATCCGGTTTCCCGAAGAACTTAAGTCTTGAGACAGTTTCCTGCTTAAAACCGCAACAATGCAGGCCCGCACACCGCTTCCGTAAGGCTCGAGAACCGGACATATGATTGCTATCCTTTCATAATCCCTTTCCTCGTACTTATCAAGGAAAAACTGGCTGGTTGGATTCTCCTGCGAATATTTCCTTATGTTGCTGTAAAACTCGGGCAACCGGTATTTTGTATATTCCTTACCGACAGAATTGGCTGCGCTGATGAAAATATTCGTATCTTCTTTTACTACAAGAAGGGCATCAATTTTGTCATTGTACAAAATCATGTCCCTTAGGTAAGCTGTATAGTTCTGCTGGACACTTACAATCTGATCCGGGGATAGACTGTCGGAATCAATTATAGTATTGAAATAAGGGCTCTTCATGGAAAGATTTATAATATTTGCAATCTCTCCGAGATAAGTATTGGTTTTTTCCTCTGCAGCGCTTGTAGCTATCCGGTTAACATATTCAAACTGGTTCAATATAACGCCGTAGCTGACGAAATGGCATGTGAATGCAGTAATTACTGCAGAAATCACCGAAAGAACCGCACCATATATAACAAGCCGTTTTTCAAACAATCCTTTAAAACCGAACAATTTCATAACAGTCCCACCGACAACGATTTAAACTTTATACTTTTCACGATATTCCAGCGGTGTCAGTCCTGTCATAGTCTTAAACAAGCTGCTGAAGTAGCGCGGTTTTTCATATCCTATCATTTCGGATATTTCATATACTTTACTGTCCAGGGTGCCAACCAGTAATTCTTTTGCCTTGTCTATCCTGATTTCAGTCAATATCCTTTTAAATGTTTTTCCCGTTTCACTTTTAAACAGTCTTGAAAGGTACACAGGGTGCAAATTTACATGGGACGCAACATCTTCAAGCAGAATCTGTTTTGAGTAGTTTGAATGGATATACAGCAAGGCTTCTTCAATTATTTTGCTGTTTTGCTCCAGGTTGCCGGACAGCAGGACGACAACCTCGTTAAGGAATAACTCCAATTGCCTCAGGGCTGATCCAATGGTATCGCATAATCCAACAGTTTTGATCAGGCAAGATGATTTGCGGAGCAATTCATCGTCAGCATTGACCCTCATTTTTCTGATCTCGTTAATAACCGTCAAAGCCACTTTTGCGACGAAGTCAGTTACTGCGCTTATATCAGTAATACTGCAATCAGTAAAACTTTTCCGGATAAATTGCAGATACTCTGCTATTTTTTCGGTGTTCAGTTCAAGTACAAGGCTGAGGATTTTTGCGGCAGACTTTTCTTCATCGGGTAAACCGGGGCAATTCCCGGTATTTATTGTAATCTCCTCATAGTCCAGTATTTGCCCTCCACCGGCATAAACCCTGTGAAGAAGAGCTTCCTTTGCCTCGCGGCAGGAATATTTCAGCCCTTCAATACCGCTTCTTTGCATGCCCACTGCACATGTAATGCTAATCTGGGGGTCTTCACCGTTATCATAAATCTGAATCTCCGGGCACAGATCGGCAAATATGGTTCCAAGCCTTTTCAATGCCTTCTGTTTTTCAATATTCCATATCACATACAAGGTTGAATCGGATACAAGGACATATCCCATTTGCTTAAGTTCTATCCGTGAAACCAGTAAGTTCCTGATGTGCAGAACCAATTCGGAAATATAACCGACATCGTATAAACTCTCCAGGTATCCTCTCTCATCCAGCTCGAACAGCGAAACAGTACAGTTTTCATATGTAACCGGGAGACGTGCTTTCTTTGCGATATCCTTGATATCATTAACAGGAACCGGTTCTTCTTTTGCAATACATTGGGCAAACAGCTCTCTATACCTCCATATATCCCCCTTTTCATAGAAAAATTCGCTGTCGAGCGTTTCCTTCAGACTTCTGAAATATCGTTCAATTTCCTCTTCACCCTCGGATTTCAGGATATAACCATAAACACCGCAGTCTATTCCTTTTCTGGCGTAATCAAACTCATTGAAGGCACTCAGCAGGATGATCTTTGTCATGGGATACCGGTTTTTCACTTCCATCGCAAGGTCCAAACCGTTCAGGACCGGCATTCTGATATCGGTCAATATTACATCGGCCTGCTCTTCCTGCAGGTATTCCAAAGCCTTCCTCCCATTGTCCACAACCTTGACGATCTGGAACCCCAATGCATTCCAGTCGATTATTTCGGGCAGTACCTTCCTGAATATCTCTTCATCTTCAACAAGAACTATTTTATACATACATTTACCCCCCAGCCCCGAATGTTCATTCGTTCCACCCTGAAGCAGGAATGTGGCTGAACTCACTTTATAATCTGTAAATGCTGGTATCTTCTTAATGTTTTGCTACATAACAGCAAACATCCATAACAGATTATAGCATATCTTATGTGTCAGAAACAGATACCGTCAATCACAGGAAGAGCGCAATTTGCACAAACGCTCACTGAGTATATTTTGATTCATCCGGTATTGACTTGTTTGGACTACTGTGATAGTATATAGACTATAGTAATAGTCTGAGGATGGGGGATTTATGGAAACAAAGCTATTTGACAGCGAATTGAAGCTTATGTACATATTATGGGAGAAAGAGCCAATCAGCGCAAAAGAGCTTAGCATTATAGCCGCTGAACGCATAGGCTGGAATAAAAACACCACCTATACGGTGATTAAAAAACTGGTCGGTAAGAAAGTGATTTGCAGAAGCGAACCCGGTTTTATCTGCACATCCCTGGTGAAGAAGGAGGATGTACGAAGGGCTGAGACCGAAGGTTTGATTAAACGCCTTTACAATGGATCAAAGAAAGCGTTGTTTTCGGCTCTACTGGAAGATGAAGCATTATCCGACGATGAACTTGCAGAACTCAGGAGAATGCTTGAAAAGAGGTGAACACCGTGTTCAATGACGCCTTTTACTGGGTTCTGAACATGAGCATTACAGCCACTGTTGCCGGCATGGTGGTTCTGATTATGAGGCAAATCAAGCATATTCCGAGAACAATCATATATATGCTTTGGCTGTTGCCTTTTATACGATTTGCTGTTCCATTCAGCTTCAGTTACAAGTACAGTGTTATGAACCTGCTGGACGGCATTGCGGTAAAAACAGTCCCTGTTACCAAATCAGTACCTGTTACTTTTGATTTCATGCCGGATCTGTCTGCAACAAATGTGGTCCGGGCAGCTGTAAGCTATTTTCCCGTGGAATACAAGACAAACCTACTTGAAAACGTGTTTTCTATTGCTTCATTGATTTGGATGATTATTGCGGCTTCTGCCATTATAGCATCAATTATTCTTTACCATGTTGCAAAATCAGAAATCAGGAATGCAAAACATCTTAACGGAAACATATATGTTTCCGACAAGGTTCTTTCTCCCGCGGTCATTGGTATATACAGGCCAAAAATAATAATCCCCGGATACCTCAAGGATGAAAGCATGGAATATATATTAATGCATGAAAAAATCCATATAAGGCGTCTTGATAACCTTTGGAGAATTATTGCCGTTTTTACATGCTGTCTGCACTGGTTCAATCCTTTTGTCTGGCTTTTTCTGAAATACTTCTTTGAAGATATGGAACTGTCATGCGATGAAAAGGTCCTGGGAAAATGCAGCGATGATCAAAAACATGATTACGCGAAATACCTTGTCGAATATGAAGCAAAGAAAACCATTTTTGCTTCTGCCTTCGGCGGTGTTAAAACACGGACCCGTATTGAAAAAATACTCTCATACAGGGAACTTACTGTTTTCTCTTCAGTATGCTTTTTTGCTCTGATTATAGCCGCTGCAATAACATTATTGACAAATGCGGCAATCTAGGAGATTAAAAGGTAAAATCCCTGCTGATAAACAGGAGGTGGATTTATGGAGAACAAGTACAAGAAATTTTACCTGCTTTCACTTGCTATATTGGTTTTATTATCCATATACCCGATATATATGGGCATATCGGTCCTGGTGCAATATTTTCAGAACGGTTTCATTCCGTCGGAGTCTTACCCGAGATATATTATTCCATATACACCCATATGCATTTCAGTTATAATTTCGGCGGCATTACTTCCTGTAATACACAAACTGTCAAACAGGTTTTCCGTTGTTATTGACTCTGTTCTCGGAGTGGCTGTATTCTTTATCCTGGAATTGTGGTTTGAAAAAATAAAAGTGGTTGAATCCGGCACGAATACAACCATTGCTCCAAACATAATTATAGAATTTAACATGGGATTAAGAGAATTACCTCTGGAATCATGGCAATACAGTCTTTGTGCTGCCACACCCGAGGTCCTTCGCTCGATAGGTGAACCGATATATGCAGAAAACAATCCTGCTTTTAAACTGCATTTTTACCTGATTTCAATTTTAATTATATTAAGCATAATCGGTATTTTATATGGATTTTTGAAAGTTCTTAAAGAAAACCTTTACCTGAAAATGAAAGCTCTTACCGTTCAGACATTATGTGTTGCATTGTTTGTCGGCTTGTGTATTTTTGCATGCTTTACGGCATTTTACCGCAACGGGACACGGTACATTTCACCGTTATCAGCGTTTCTCACAGGGCTGTTTTTCGTTGTATTTGGTGTTACCTCGGGTATGTATGCTGCCAGCTTTCTTTTGGGTAAAAACAGGCAGGTAAGTATGTTGATACCTTCAATTATCGCAATGCTTACAACAATGGCGATGTATATCGGGGAGCTTGTACTGATGGACGGTAAATTGTTTGTATTCGGCAAAGGTTTATTCTTTGAACCCTTGGGCTCAATTCCTTTCTCTGCATGTGATATTATAATTGTCTTAATTCCCGGTGTCATAACAGCTTTGCTGTCAGGCAGGCTGAACGCGAATAAGCAGGCATGCTGAAACCTGCCAGCTTTCACATTTATTGCAGTATTAAGCCTTTATTTGAGATTCAAGGACTTTACCCGGACACCGGGCAAAGTCCTTCTGTTTTATCAAATTCAGATTGCATGGCTGTTCAGGCACTCGATAATTTTTTTCCTGCCAAGGTTCCTGCCAATAATATTCAGCATGACCCAGCCATCCTCAAGAATTTCAAATTGCCTGTCGCTCACAGTGCAATTAACGGCTATAACACCATCCGGCGATTTTACAAATCCCTTGATGCGCGAAATTTCTCCGCACTCTTTGCAAGAAGTCAAATGTTCAATGCACCGTTCAATGCTTTCGACAGTATATACCCCGTCAGGGTATATTCTTGCGCTCTGAAAAATCATTGAGTGATCGGTATATGTCCTGGTATGCACTCTATGAACATGGCCGAATTTCATCAGTTTTTCAAAATCCACACTCTCCAGCATATGCGACGGAGTTGGATAGTATGGAATATCCTCTTCAATACATATGCTCTTTACGATATTCCTAATTTCATCTTTTGCTGCAGCAAGGTCAACCTGTGGCGGCATGTCCATCTTTGTCCATAAAATGCATCCCATGTTGGCCAGCGCGGAAGCCAAAACAGAACGTTCCGACTCATTAAGCCTGCCAACCGAATGTGGATCGACAAGAGTTATGCACATTCCGGGCCGGCATTTGTCTTTCAGCTCAGGACTTGCAATGACATCAAAAAAATCGTCGCTGTTGAATATTCCCGAAGGTTCCACTATAATCCTGTCACAGGTTTCGGACAGTTCGCTGAGCAGTTGATGAAAGCCTGTTTTCATGGTACAGCAGATACATCCGCCGGCTATCTCTGATATATTCCCGAATTCGCTTTTTAATATGGCGGAATCGACCCCCGCTGCCCCGAACTCGTTTTCAATTACTGCAAAGTTTATATTCTTCCGTTTCAGAAAGTTACCGTATTTTTTAATAAATGTGGTTTTACCCGCGCCCAAAAATCCAGTTACAAGATCAACTTCGGTCATTTATCATACTTCCCATATGTTTTTGCAATATCTATCATACGTTGTGCACGATCAAAAGTGGCATTCGCAGGGTATTCACAACCGGTCGCAAGCATGAATCCTCCGCCCTTTGCCATGGCATCTATGTGAGCGCGGCATTGCGCATCCCATTCTTCGTCGGTGCCTATTACAGCATTTGCAGGTGTTACGCATCCTATAAGGGTAACCTTGTCACCGTATTTTTCCTTGCATTCGGCAAAGTCCTTACAGTCATCGGGTGGGTATAAAAATGAAATTGCAGCAGGTTGCATGGTTTCTATCTGTACATCAAAGTAAACCCTTTTTCCGCAATTATGCACCATGGTAAGGCAATTCTTCTGACGAATGACATCGGCCAGTTCTTTTACAAAAACTCCCTCCATTTTATACCACAATTCCTTTGACATGATTGAGCCTGAAGCAAAAAGGGTATCAAGCATGACTGCATCAACGCCTGTATCGCACAGTGCCGCAACATAATCCTTCAGAGTTTCGTTAACTTCTTTTACAGCTGCCAGGACAGCATCAGGATCATCATAAATATCCATATACATGTCCTGCTGGCCGCGAAGCATGGACAGCGTACCAAGAGGGCCAAATACAAATGCCACCACAGGCTTTTTGCCTTTAAGCCCTGCTACAAGGCGGCGGCATACGTCAATATGCATCATCATGCGCCTGGATGTACGATAGTCCACCTTTTTGATTTTTGCATAATCTTCTATATCCTTTATAATGCTGTTGGAATAATCAGGACGGGCTGCCTCGTTTTCAGGGAATATAATCTTTTGCCCCCATGCATCGCATTCCACGGATAAATCAATAAGCGTAACAACACAATCTATGTCAAACTGTTCAGTGGATTTAATAAAGGCTTCCGCGCACACTTCCGCATCGGTAGACCACTGCTCATATGTGGCATTTACCAGCTTTCTTGTTATACCGCTTAAAATAGGATACACAGGCACCCTGTCCGCCTCTTTGTGGGACAGCGCTGCCGCAACGCGTTCATACGAATTCATAAATGCTCTCCTCTTTTCAAATAAAGTTTTAAACAGGCGAACAGGGATTGCAAAGCAATCCCGTCGCACATTAGCTTTATGTTAATTTAAATCCATATTGAAATTTTAAAGCCATAAAGAAATATTCTCTTGTAAAATATTAATAAAATTAAGACAAAATTAATGACTTTTGACCGCATGATAAATTTCGATCAATCACTACAACAAATATTCAGTAATATAGAGAATCATCCATATTAAAATATATCAGATGTTCCTTTAGTTACTTCATTTTCTCCTTTATTTCTCTGAATACTTCCCGGGTTTCATCAGTATTTTTCATATTGAAGATAATAACCCTTTCATTTGATTTAAGATAAATGAAAGGAGGGCATTGGGTATTAACATGCATCTTCACCGTTCCCATTTCGGCTGTCTTAAAATACCCCTTCAGGGTGGAACCTACTTCCGAACCGTTGGTTCTCAGCAAAACAGTTGGCAATCCCTCCCTAAGCTCGACCGATTCAATTGTATCCCAAGTGTAAGTATCGCCGTACATGCCATGGATTCGTATTCCATCATCTGTAAAAGTCACCTTGGCTGGTTGGACTGAAATAAGCATCAATATGGCAACACCGATTAATACGACAACGCTTATACCTGCAGGCATAGCAAATTGCTTTCCTGCGCCCTTCCGCAATTTACCGTTTTCATCAAAAACATTTCCATCATATTTCTGAGCTTTAATCAAAAGAACAACAGTAGAAAGAACAAAAAATACAATGGCCGGTGTTGGAGATATTCTTATGTTTAGTGCATTCAGTACACCCATAACAATAAAAATACCACCATTGATATATGAATAAATCCCAATCAGACGACCAAGCCCTTCTGTGTTTACATTTTCTTTTTTCTCTTTTGGCATGGTGTTATAACCTGAGATTAGGAAATACCATTTCAGGACATGAACCGCAAACCCCATTGCGACCAATATCACGCCAATAATAATATAGAACCACATATTATTCCTCCCCGGTATCAGTTTCCTGTTTTTAATGAAAACTGCACCATTACATGCTTATTTAACTTAGCCATGTATATGTTCATCATATTAAGAAATGTGAAACTTACTCCTGTGCAATATCAGTATTCTTCAGTGACACGGACATATTACCGAAATTATCTGCTAAAATATAAATCAAATTTACTTGTAATTGTTCAGAATACTGCTAATTTGTTATTTATGAGCAATTATATGATATCATCAGTTTCTGATACTGTAAATTGTTTCTTCCGATCCATTTGTTATTTGCTTGTTCAGATTTTAATTGACAATATGACCAGGTGGTCATATAATATTATTAGCAGTATGACCACATGGTCACAAATAATTATAAGGATGATTTTATGCCAAAAGAAACCTTTTTTAATCTGCCGGATGAAAAAAGAAACTTAATAATCTCTGCAGCCCTGCATGAGTTTTCCAGGGCTAACTACAATACCGCCAGTATAAATCAAATATGCAGAAGAGCAAACATTGCTAAGGGAAGCTTTTATCAGTATTTTACAGATAAGTTGGACTTGTACGTTTATATAATGACTTTGGGTATAGAAGAAAAAATCAGGTTTTTCTCCAAAGCTGTAACTGAATTTAACACCTTAACACTGGAAGAACAATTCCGTTTGCTTTTTCTTAAAGGGGTGGAATTTGCGAAAAAACATCCTCTGTATGCAGCACTGGGTGAGCAATTCTCAAAAGAAAATGATACATCGGCAAAACTGGCGGTTATAAAGGAAGGGAACAGACAATCGGAATCATTATTTATGAGAATGATACAAAATGCTAAGGAAAGAGGTGAAATAGACAGTACCGTTGATACATTGGCCCTGAGTTTGCTGCTTCAATCCATAAATAATACGGTCTATAATTACATGCTTGACAAGTATGGTGAAGCTAATTATCAACACAATGAAGAAGACATAAAAAGCTTTATAAATTCACTCATAAATATAGTATTCAATGGAATCATGAAAAGGAAGGGGTGCTCATCATGAAGAAGAAAACCGATTTTATAACAGGAATGCTATTTGCGGCTGCGACTATTTTATTTATCATATTTTTCCTGACCAATGACATGTTTTTTAACTGGGCGTTTAAAAGGCACCATAATATATTAAGCTGGTATATCAGACCCTTATTTATAATACCAATGGTTATATTTGCATTTAAGAAAAGTTACACCGGTATATTCGCTTCAATATTTGCATTGTTTACAAGCATGTTCTGGTTTCCCGTTCCAGCCTCAAACGATCCCTGGGTTCTGGAATTTTTGGCCTTTGAAATGGATTACCTCAAGGGGACATGGACTGCGCCCAAAATAATCATAAGTCTTGCTGTACCTGCATTTTTCATTATGCTCCTGATGGCAGCATGGAATAGAAACTGGAAATGGCTTATTGGTGTGATAGTTGGAGCAGCTGTTTTAAAATTTATCTGGAGTATTGTATTTAGCGGTGAAGCAGGCATGTCCATTTTAAAACCTGCATTATTGGGGGTAATTGTCTGTATCGCCGTACTGGGCTATTTTTATAAAAAGCATAAGCAAACAACCGGTAATTAAAACTCAAATCTTTGCTTTTTGCAATTGATACCACCTGTCACGATGAACACGCACAATCCATGAACATATTGCATTAAAAGAATTTAAGCTGCGAGTTTCTATATGATTCCACTTTTCTGTCGGCTATTTTATCTCCGGGCTCAATGTTTCCGACAAGCATCGGAGATTTTGGATCATGTTTCAAAATATTGCTGTTAACAGTGCTGTCGCTGTAATTGGCGTAGCAGTATAAACATCCATGTTTGCAGGTGTTGTATGCTCCAATGTCTATGCTTTCCACACACCCGCATGCATCCCGCTGGTTTTTATCCTTCCTTGCATATATATTTTCACCCGTTATATCGGATATCAGCCCGTCATCAATACACTTTGCATGTTCTATCCCTGCAGATGACAGATCTATAAGTTCTGAACATGCTGCAACACTGAATCCATGACGTGATGCCATGTCAGACAGCGCTTTTCCCAATTCTGTCATATCTTTTTCGCTAACAGCTGCGACATTGAAACTTTTCATATTTCTTTCGGTTTTTTTGTAGATATCAATGAAACTGATAATGCATCGTTCGGTATAACCTTCCAGTCTTGATGCCATTATCCCAAAATGTTTTTTATGATACTCAATATCTGTCTTACCGGTTAAAATAATCGGGTCGTACCTCCACACCGTCCTCTTTTTTCCTATTAATCCGGAAAGCTTTTGGAATGATTCAATTATGCAATCCTTCTGAGCTACATTTCTTTCTATTGTACTGTCATACGGAGTGATTGTCACCTGGAAATAGTAATTGTATTCCTCCAGCAAATCCAACTTGTCCAGCATGTTTGCCGGATCCTTTGTCCATAAAACAATGCAGTCTATTATATCGGGGTTTAGAATAATCCTGCTCACCTGGTGGTAATTCATCGGATTTCTCACCAGGACATATCCTTCCATTAACCTGTTGAAAAACCATTCGGTATAAAAAGCAGGTATATCTGTCCTTCGGCTTACACTTAAAATCAAATAAATTCCTCCGCCCTAGTAATCTGCTCTTTTCTGTTCTATCTTTTAAATGTACTTGTTTAAACGGAAATTCTCTTTAACTTTCCTTTGATTGTTCCATGCAGTCTCTACTGCCACCTTATGTACGGATCTGCACAAGCAACTATCGGTCTGATCATAAGTTCACTCCCTATTTAGCAATAGGTTAAACTTCTTGAAGATTGCGGTTTACCCGGTTTTAATACTCAGCGAATTAACGGGGTAATATTCCTTCATTTAACATTATAATACAGGTTTTACAGCGTATATATCTGTAATAAAACATAAAAGTTAAAGGCTTTCAATACCATCATTCTATTCATAAATATTGTGAATATATTGTGAAGTAATTTATATATGTTTAGTATTCCTTTCTGATTTCTGTTATGCCATAAATTCTTTTGAACCGCTCCAAATCCCCGGGTGTTTTTATTACCATTACTTCAGTAAAATGCCCGTCAGTAAGGTTCTTGAAACCCGCAACTGTTTCACCGGTACAAATCGAAACACGGACAACTGCACGCTGTGTGTCGGGATCAAATGGGATCTTATCTTTCAGATGCCGCTCATAGTATGGAATTTTTCCAAAGTCCTGACGCATTTCGACTATGAACAGTACAAGAAATACTCCCAGGATCATACCACCAATAATACTGAGCCACCACAAAAATTCATGGAATACAAACCACACCACTGCAGGTAAAATAGCACCTGTTATAATTCCAACAGCAATCCATTTTCCACCGTAACTGTTGGAGTTTATCTTGGGAATTGAAACAAACCGCTTCTTCATTTTACATTCCTATAGTTTTACATCATAATTCTCATATTATAATTATCCATTATAGTAATCAACAATCATGTCATTATATATTAATCATCCACTGCAAGAGTTTTATAGTTATTGCACTTTTATCTTAACACGGAATCAGTACCTGCTCATATAAACTTTTTTGGCAATATCGGTATACTTTCTGATGAAATTGCTCTTGGCATTCGTATAGCCGTCTCTGTTGTGCTCAAATTCTTTCCACAATGATAATTTCAATGATTCAAATTCCTTTGCAATAACCGGATTGTCCAGTAAGTAATCCCTGAAATACAACTCATCATTATCACCGAACAGTCTAATATGGGCATGAACCATACTCCTGCTCTCTGCCTTTCGGAATACCGCGTATCATCTTACCAACCTGATAAGTACTATATGGTTTCAATTTGTTTAAGGTTTTTCTTCCGTGAGATCTATTATTATACCGCTGTTATCATTATGAACGAACATCCGTATAATTTCAATATCAGTAAACAGGAACATGGCAAGGGCAATGGAAAAACTCCTAAGCAGTAATCAAGCTTTGCGAATTACTTTTTTTTCAAATATGACATCTTTCAGTAATCAAGGGCAGGAACTTTTGCTGATGTTTTCCGGCAAAGCCCCCGTCCCAATTCTCGGCATAACTCAGCGTTTTGAACCCGTACGCTGGATTAAGAGCTTGTCGGAAATATCCCGCAGAAACATCGTAATTGCCATCCCGAACCTGGTACTCATAATGCACAGCAGGATTGGTTTCTTTTGACGCTTGTTCCACGTTCTTTCATCGGTATGCTTCTTCAGAAGCTCTTCATCATTAAACTTTTTTCGATTATAATAATCAATCCGGGAAATCCCCTCAATGTATAGAGCATGTTTTGGACAGATATTGATACATTTCTGGCAGTTGAAGCATTTGCTCCTGTCCTGTACAGGATACGGATCAAGCGACAACGCTCCGACGGGACATTCTTTCCGGCATATCCCGCATTTTATGCACTTATTCTCATAAACCGCCAGCGCAGTTTCATTAATCAATTCAATCTCCCTTGATCTGACCGTATTTGAAACCCATCTCTTTATTTTACTGTACTTCGGTTTCTTTATTTTTTTCCCTTCCGAGTAATCATGATAAACAGAAATCAGCTTTTCAGAAAATTCCTTTATTTTAGCTGCATCAAAACTATTTGGCCTTCCAATACCGTCAAAAAATGATTTAAAAACAGGTTTTGAGTTTTTTAGCGACCCAAGTACAATCGGATGGCTGGGATTGCCCAAAAAACCCAAGGTCGTTATTACCTGTATGTTTTTTGAACTTAAAGCGTCTGCGAAGATTTCCCTGCTTCCCCAATAACCCATCGTAGAGCACGGGCATAGTACGGTGAATGCAGGAATATTGCATGCAAAGACTTCGGAGCGCTTGATAAAGTCCATTAAAATTTTTGCAGGATAACCTCCGTACACCGGAGAGGCAAAACCCAGCAAGTCACAGTCATAACGGATAGAATCTTCATTTTCCACCGATACCAGTTCACAGCTGTGTCCCCCTGAAACCAGGTAATACTGAAGCAATTTGAGCCCGTATTTTGTGTTCCCCGTTGCCGAAAAGTAGTAAATCTTAATGTTCAGCTTTTTTCTCCTCTTGTCCGAAGAACTCATATTATCAACTCCTTTACCACTAAAATTTGATTCATCCCGTTTATAATAAGCAAACTTCTAACTAACCGGTTGGTTATTTAAGATTAAAAAAATTAAGGCAAATGTGCTGCCAGATGAGTCTTTACATAAACCCGGTAAAGTGTTTCGCGAAGTTCTTCCTCGCTGACATTATACAGGCTCTCCCACTGCTCTTTGTATAACGCATAAGCGAGAAACGGCATCAGACCCGAAAAGAACTCCAAAACAAGCAGTTCATGTTTGTTTTCGGGGAATTTAATGCCTTTCGCATTATATCCCTTTCTAATATATTCAACTTCGGCATTGATAATGATTTTTCCAAGCTCCATTACCACTGAAGGTCTGGCATTATCCTTAACTGACTCTGCTATCGCTATTTTTATAATCTTTCTGTTTTTAATAATAAAGTCAATGTATATGTCAAACAGTTTTCTGTAACCGTCACCCGAAGATATATCAGGTATGCTTCCGGCAGATTGTACAAGCATATTCTTTGCCTCAGCAAAAAGATTGGCCAATAAAGTTTCAAGTATTTCATTCTTGCTTTTAAAATAATAATATATCAAAGCCTTGTTGACACCGGCTTCCTTCGCTATATCATCAACCCTGGCACCATCAAAGCCTTCTTCTGAAAAAATTTTCTCGGCAGTTCTCAATATCCTGGCTTTCGTTTCAGCAGAGTCCCGCATATTGCTTAATAACCTCCGCATATAGAAATTAACTAATTAGTTAGTTATATTTTATGACGAGTAAGTAGATTCTGTCAATATTTAAATTTAAGATCACTAGTTAAAACTCATCTGCCCAGTTAACTGATACCATATAAAAGTCACTTTTCCCTGTGAAAATGCCCGGTTGCTTTTTCGTTGCCGAATTACTCATTTCCAACCCCAGTCGAATACAATGGGATGTATTTGAAAGATGGCTTCAGGAAATCACAGCATTCATAAATCATCCTGCCCATCATGCGATTAATTATTTCACAGCCTTTTTCTTTCGTTGCATAAGACGGATAACCCAAGTTACCGACATAACCTTCAGGTAAACTGCTTTCTTCATGGAACAGGTATTTCCTGAAATCCTCAAACTGTATGTCATATTCCCGTACTGATTCCATTTTTACTTTTTCGGGATACAGGTACAACGCTACTGATGTTTCAGCTTCGCAGGCATGCCTTATTGAAGATTGCTTTTCCAGTATGTCTGAATAGTCAATTTCAGCGATTTCGTATAACATGATATCATCAGATATTTTTTCCATTGCTTGTATATGGAAGGGATCACCATGATAAGTTAACAGCAGAAAGTGTTTAAACCCTTGCTTCCTCCACCAATCTGTTATTGATAAGATTATCTCCATCAGGGTTTCAGGCTTTATTGATGTAGTTCCTGCCAAATGCACATCGCATGGAAGATTAACGCCATAATTTATCGCAGGTGCAACCAGGGCATTAGTTTTTTCAGACAAAATATCAGCCATATATTCCACGATAAAAGTATCATTGCCCAGCGGTAAATGGTGTCCATGCTGTTCACATGTTCCTACGGGAATTATCAGGTTATCATTCACCTCCGATATATATTTTTCAACCTCGCTCCAGGTCAGATCAACCAATAACATTCCAATTCACCTCCATTTATATTTTTTTGTTATTCTTTCATATACTTTTTTAATTACACATTTACACTATATATTTCAATCCCCCAGCTTTTTTCATATATAAAATGGGTATTCAGCTTTAATGCAACGAGATAAACATATATAAAAAATTAATCACGGGACTTTTCCTTTTTATTATAAGTTCCAATTACGCCTGATATTACAACACCTATCCATAAACACAAGTTTATAAGGAACAGCATAATCCCTGCTCCATAATCATCCTCGTGTACATGGGAAGGGTAAACACTGGAATTAAATAATAAAAAAATATGTTATAGTATTATTTTTACAATAATGTATATCCACATAATATACCGTATTAAGTTATATTTGATGCATAAGCCCTTTTTCTTGTACAGAGCTTTTTTCAAGATTAATACGTCCAGGAGTGAAAATGGCAGTATAAAATTCAAATCAAATAGCCGGTTAATTTATCAATGGTTACTATTCGTTTCTCTACATTACCGTGGTTGCAATCCTTATCCAGCAATACAGCATCAAACCCGTATTTCTTCGGCCCTTCATAATCACAAACATAATCATCTCCTACGAACAGTATTTCCTCTTTTGTTACCTTTGCCAGTTCCAATGCTGTATCATATATCTTAAAATGTGGCTTTTTCCAACCTGTTTTTATGGAAGTAACAACAAAATCAAAATATTTGCCGATTCCATTTATTTCAAGAAGTTCTTCTATTCCGTCTTCTACAGCAAAGTTTGACACAATCCCAAGCTTGTATCCTTCATGCAGTTCAGCCAGGCATGACTTAACATTGTTAAAAACAATACAATTTGATTTGTAGTTTCTCCAGTAATTTTTTGAGACTGCTTTCGTAACATTCTCTATAATACTGCTGTCATCAGTCAGTTGTTTTACCATATGTCCGAATCTTTTAAACAGATCGAATTCCTCAAATGCATTCAAGCATTTTTCCAATTCAGCTTTTACTTTAATATAACTATCTAAAAAAGCATCAAAGCTTCCCCAAAATGATTCATATCCGCAGCCTGCGTAAGCCCAATATGCATAAAGCCTCATATCCGGTTTTTCCAGGACATCAACTACGGTTTCCATGCAATCGAACAATATACATTTATAACCCGGCATTAAAGACCTCCAAAATTATTCCAAATTTTCACCATATTAAATAAATACCGTTGAAAATATAGATGCAATTTTGATTCACAACTTTTCCCTCTATTTTATAACAGAATGCATGATAATACAAACTTAACCATCAATATATGAGCCAATCATGTTTTTAGCTGACAGATTCTTCGGCAGAGTGGGCTTAGTCACCCATGCCTTTTGTGGCTTCCCTTCCAGGCTGTTATATATTTTAAATAATTGGCATGGATTTAACGAGTGCATCACATATAAAAAAGCCCTTCATACCAAGGGCTTTTCATTGTATAGCTTGGATACCGATGGTGCGGACAAAGGGACTTGAACCCCCACGGTTACCCGCCAGATCCTAAGTCTGGTGCGTCTGCCAATTCCGCCATGTCCGCGTATAATAATCGTCTGCAACTTATTATAAAATGTAATTGATCTTTTGTCAAACACTATGAAAAGGAATACTCTCCCAATTTTACAAGGAAATTAAGTACACCAGGAAGAAATTTTGGCGCTGTCAGGGAAATTTATTCCCGAACCGTACCCGAAGTATGCGAACTGCAGCTTTTCTCACATCAGACATGATTCCGGAGATTTTTATGGTCTGAACCGGAATGCAAATTTGAATAAGGCGGGAGATACAGCTCGCCGCCCTATTTTCGATAACAGGTATTATTCATATAATACAGATGGGTATGTGGATATTCTTTATTCCAATTATAAGTTGCATACATTTCGAAGTTCATTTCTCATGTAAATTGCTTCTTCGCGGCATGCAGCATCAAATTCTTCTTCAGAAAATTTACCTGCCCATTTCTTCGATTTATATGCACACATTAAACTCCTTGAAGCATTAATTATCGCACCAAGGCCATCCTTGTCAAATGCGCCTGCAACATCCCCGGCACCTCCGCCCTGTGCACCGTATCCCGGAACCAGGAAACAGACATTCGGCATTCTTTCACGCAGTGATTTAAGCTGCTGAGGCCATGTTGCCCCAACTACAGCACCGACGGAAGAGTATCCGCATTTCCCGGTTATATTTTTTCCCCAATCCGTAACAAGGTCGGCAATAACTTCGTATACCTTTCTTCCATCCTCAACGACCATATCCTGCAGTTGAACCGATGACTGGTTTGATGTTTTAACCAGGACAAAAATACCTTTATGGTATTTAATGCAATCTTCTATCATTGGTTTTATGCCATCGATGCCAAGATACCCGTTCACAGTCAAAGCATCAACATTATAAACCGGCCTTGATATGTCGTTTTCCAATAAGGTCTCTCCGAGGTAGGACTTTGAATAGGCTTCGGAAGTTGATCCTATATCATTTCTTTTACCATCGGCTATCACCAGCAGCCCCTTTTCACGTCCATACCGGACTGTATCTTCAAAGGCTTTTATGCCTTCGGTTCCGTACATTTCATAATACGCAAGCTGCGGCTTTATTGCAGGTATGATATCCGAAACGGCATCAATAAGTCTTTTGTTAAATTCCAGGATGCTTTCTGCAGCAGCTTTAAAGGTATTGCCATACAAATCAAGGTTCTTCTTACGAATTGATGCCGGAATATATTCAAGCTTTGGATCAAGTCCCATAACAGTCGGATTTCTTAGTTTTTTCACTTTTTCCATTAACCTGTCTATAAACATGAAATCATTCCTTTCAAAACATCTAAAAGAGAAAATGCATGGCCAAGACTTAAGTCTCTTGCCTTGCAAAACAGCTTCTCAATAAAGCTGCCTGTCATCTGCAGTTCAAACTGCAAGTTTCCCGTCCCTTACCACTATTTTCCCGTTTACAATTGTAGCAACAACTTTGCCCGAAACCGGAAACCCGTGGAACGGCGAATTTTTACTCTTCGAAACAAGCTTCTCAATATCAATAGTGTAATCCATATCAGGATTAAAAACAGTTATGTCTGCCATCCTGCCTTCAATGAGCCTGCCCTTGTCTATTTTAAGGATTTCTGCAGGTTTTGCCGACATTTTCTTTACAAGATCGCTCATAGTCATATGACCTGTTTTAACTAGAGCGGTATATGAGAGCGGCAGGGCTGTTTCAAAACCGACCAGCCCGTTTGCAGCTTTATCAAATTCAACATTTTTTTCATCGATATGGTGCGGTGCGTTATCTGTAGCGATTATATCAATAGTTCCGTCGCAAAGGCCGCGTATTATCGCTTCTATGTCTTCATCGTTCCTTAACGGCGGGTTTACTTTTGCCAATGTATTATAACCCTTGCATGCTTTTTCGGTAAGGGTAAAGTAGTGCGGGCATGTCTCCGCAGTCACGTTGATTCCATTCTTTTTGGCGTTCCTTATTATTTCAACTCCAAATGCAGTACTGACATGGCAAATATGGACAGGAACATTCAACCTTTTTGACAGTATAATATCCCGCGCAATCATGATTTCCTCTGCGGCTTTTGATATACCTCTCAGCCCCATTTCTGTAGACAGTGCACCTTCATTCATTACCCCGTCTTCTGCAAGGCTGGAATCTTCACAGTGGCATATTACCGGCAGATTAAACATCCTCGCATATAACATTACCTTTTTCATTACGGAAGAGTTTTCAACCGAACGACCATCGTCCGATACTCCTACAATTCCGGCTTCCTTCATTTCTCCGATTTCTGCAAGCTCTTCACCTTTAAGCCCTTTTGTCATTGCCCCTATGGGGAAGACATGAACGTATCCTTCTCTCGCGGCTTTATCAATAATATACCGTATTACGGCTTTGTTGTCGGCTACAGGGTTTGTATTCGCCATGCAGGCAACAGATGTAAAACCTCCCATGGCGGCACTTTTTGTACCGGATACAATATCCTCCTTGTATTCATATCCCGGATCCCTTAGGTGGCAATGGGCATCGACAAGCCCGGGAAGAACAAATGAACCTTCCGCATCAAGAACCACATCTGCTTCTGTCCGGCAATTCTCCCCGATCTTCGAAATAATCCCGTTTTCTATATAAACATCCTGTCGTTTTTCATATACATCAGTTACTACAATACCGTTTTTTATCAGTATTCTCATAGAAAACCTCCTGCTCATAGGCCCGAATTTTAAAACCTACACACATATCTCCTGGACGGGCAGATTTATTAAATTGTTTGTATATTTGGCATCCCTTTTGTTTTCCTGCCCCGCCAGCATGTATAACAATGCCATCCGGATGGCAACCCCGTTGGTCACCTGCTCATTAATGACCGAATTTGTACCGTCAATTACACTTGATGTCATCTCCACACCACGGTTGACAGGTCCGGGATGCATCCATAAAGCATGCTTTTTGGCCAGCGACATATTGGCCGGATTCATTCCAAAGAACCTGGCATACTCTGACTTGGAAGGAAATAATGCATTTTTTTGCCGTTCAAGCTGCATTCTTAAGCCCATAACAACATCTGCCTGGTGGATTGCATCATTAATCGTCGGAGCAATCTCGGCTCCCATCTTTTCTATTTCAGGAGGAATTAATGTTGAAGGACCGTAAATTACCGGTTTCGCCCCCATCTTGATAAGCCCGATTATATTGCTGCGTGCAACCCTGCTGTGGTATATGTCACCTATGATCGCTACCTTAAGGCCTGCCAGGGATTTATAGTATTCACGGATGGTATACATATCGAGAAGAGCCTGTGTCGGATGTTCATGCATGCCATCCCCGGCATTTATTACCGAGGCATTTACATTCTTTGCCAAAAGATGGGGTGCGCCGGACATATTGTGCCTGATTATAATGACGTCAGCCCCCATCGCATCCAGTGTTTTTCCGGTGTCAATCAGTGTTTCGCCCTTTGCAACACTGCTTGCCGATACATTTATATTTACCGCATCTGCACCCATGTACTTTGCGGCCAGCTCAAATGATACTCTTGTCCTGGTACTGTTTTCATAAAAAAGCGTCAAAACTGTTTTTCCACGAAGATAATTTGTTTTCTTTTCTCCGCTGAGAATTATTTTTTTCATAACGGCAGCCGCATCAAGTATAGATGAGATTTCCTCCGAAGATAATTCAGAGATTCCAAGTATGTCTTTTTTATTGATTCTCATAGCCATCCCCTCTTTCCTTTTTATAATTTTTGCCTGAACCAGGCTTATAAAAGCATAAAAAAAATAGTAAGACCAAAAGTCTTACTATTTTATAAAAATAAAATCTATTGATTTCTGAATTATTGAAAAAGGAAATACGATGCCCGGGGATACAAGTTTTACTTTTTGTGGTTTTATCAACACCCCGGTGTTGTACAACATCGTCACTCCCTTTGCAAATTTTTATCATTATATCACATAACAAGTACACCTGTCTATACTGATTACAAAATTCTTTTGAATTTACACCCGGCCTCATTTGAAAAAGTAATTTCCACCCCAAATTCACAAGAAGCGGAATTAAGTTTTGCAAATTCGCTGAATTGAGAAAGGTGGAAGTAACTTTTGCAAAGTGTTCCTGTTTCATTTTTCATGT
>Ga0134095_1000341_pt1 | contig 48855 bp, 50 predicted proteins | sample 6_2taG_FD_94449 | JGI IMG/M metagenome (GOLD analysis project Ga0134095, IMG submission 94449) | Switchgrass degrading microbial communities from high solid loading bioreactors in New Hampshire, USA - 6_20_20_110_A2 metaG | ecosystem: Engineered > Bioreactor > Semi-continuous > Anaerobic >... | reverse complement strand
TTGCTTTTCCTCGTATGGGTTAATGCTTTTCCCCTTTGCGCTTGTCCCGAGCAATAAAGGCTTTCATATGCTGAATAGATGACCGGTATTCTTTAATAGATTTTTGGATGACGGCCAGCATTTCTCTTTTGGGTATGGGGGGTTCGTTACAGCAGGTTGTATAACCTCTATCCGTCTCTGGGTCTGGTTTATGACATATTTCGCAGAACATCCAGGCATTAGACGCATTGACTCTATCGAGTTCAGCTTGATAGTCTTTCAGTTCACCGCGTAGATTTTCTAGTCCGCGCCGGGCATAGTCGTAGATGCTGGTGGAACGGACAAGCATATTTTCTAGTTCCTTTGCCTGTGTCGGATACCACTTCATCGATTCCATTATTTGGGAATGTCTGTAGTTTATTTCCGATCCAGGTACGGTCACGCAGAACAGATCGCAATTCACGAACTCCGCATCATCTACGAGCGAATCGCGAATAGTGATTTCGCGAAGTTCACATTCTTGAAGTCTGGCTTTGCCATAATCCTTGATAAAACTGCGATCACTGATCCTACTCGTTTTTATCTGAAAGAACTCCTGCCCCCAACTGAAGAAGCACCATCGGTTGATATTGCTATTACTCCGAAACGGTAAGGCTTTAGTTATCTCGAAAGAGACCTGCACCCGTTTCTCGTATATTATGGCTATCATCATCTAAGATCGTTTTTAAAAACCATCAATCATTCCAAATCCCGAAAGGACGAATTTGGTGAGTGGGTGCATCCCGATCTGGCAGGTTGCTATTTTGGGTTTGGTGATTGGGCTGATGAAGTTGTTGTCAGGAAGCGAATAATGGTCTGTAAAAACAAAGTCGAACGGGCATTGGAAATTGCCAGATCGTATGCCAGTCATATCCCTGACCTGCAACCTTTTATTGAGGTAAATAACGCGGGGTCGCCTGGGAATATCCACGTCATGACTGCGGTGCTGGCATCCTGTTGCGTGGGTTCTGATCCCGTGGAAAGCCTGTATGCACGCAAATTAATCGAAGAGTTGGGGAATAAGCCCCTGATCGAATGGGCGCAAACTGCGGCTGAGAATCCTAATTACTGGAAGAATCTGAAGGAGTGGTTTGATGGCAGTGTGGTTACGGATGAGCGCGGAGAGCCTCTGGTCGTATACCACGGAACAAAAGCAAAGGATGCGTTCACCAGGTTTCAGCCGCATTACCCAAAAGGAATGCAGTTGGGATTTGGCATCCACTTTGCCATCGACCCGCGTCTTGCCGGAAAGTACGCAGACCATAAAGATCGGGGGCGCGTTATTCCAGCGTTTATCCGTTGTCGGAAAGTGTTGAACGCCGATGCTATCGTGGATGAGGGTTCGGAGGAATACGAGCTGGCAATGCGTCTGAAAAAAGCAACTCGATTTAAACCCTATATTGATCGCAATCCGGCAACCGGCAGGCTCAGTTTGTATCTACAGCATTTCATCGATAGGGTCAATCCGAAGTGGGCCGAGCAGATCATTCGCGAGTTCGGTTACGATGGCATTCGCTACTCCGCCAGTATGTCGCGTGGCATTATCAATAACTACTACATCATCGATGAAGAAAAGTACGACTGTTTCCTTGTGTTCGATGGCAGTCAAATAAAGAGCGTATTTAATAACGGTGACTTCTCTCCTGACTGCCCGGATTTTAACCGGTAATTGGATATAATATTAATTGCCAAATTTATTTTTCGGAATTTTGATCTTGACTTTTTAAATAGTGCCCGGTATAATTAATATGCTAAAAAATTAATTCGAGGCACAGAAAATGTTTGTAACCTTCTCCCATCATCAGCATCAGCGGCAACACCCAGCGATTCCTCGTCCGGGTTGCTTTTGCGTTGATGGATAAGGTCAGCCATCTTCGTTTTCCTGCAAAGCCACCTGGACGAAAGGTGGCTTTTTATTTGGTAATTATTCACGCTCCTGATTTTTAATTAAATTTATACAGAAAGGAGAAGTGAATAATAATGAAAAATAATAAATCAGAACTCACTATCGTTCGTGTCATCCCTTCGAAGGCAACTGTCAGAATCGAAGATGACGGAACACTAAAAGTTCTGAATATGACATATGGCGAACCGGTTTTGAGGTGGCTAGACCTGAATCGGGTTGAACGTTCGGAAAAGAAACTGAATAAAGAGGAAAAATAATATGGATACTACCTTCTACCAGCAACAACATCAGCGGCATTCTGGGCGGCTTTGCGTTACCTGATAGCAGGGTAGAGTAGTTCCTCTATAATGCCTCAGATAACCGGGCCGCCCATTTATTCTGACAGGCGGCCCGGTTTGTTTAAGAACTTTACAAACAGAATGAACACAGGGATGTCGTCTAGTGGTAGGACGCCGCGCTTTGGACGCGGAAGGAGAGGTTCGAGTCCTTTCATCCCTGCTGGATTATGGTGACTGTGGTGTAGCGGCGGCACGCTTGGCTGTGACCCAAGAGGCATCCGTGGGTTCGATCCCCACCAGTCACCCCTATATTGGCGGCTCGTCTAGTGGTAGGACGCGAGTCTCTGAAACTCGAAGGGGAGGTTCGAACCCTCCGCCGCCAGCTATGCGCCTGTAGCTCAGTTGGAAAGAGCGCATCCCTCCGAAGGATGAGGGCGGGAGTTCGAGTCTCCCCAGGTGCGCTACGTTGGCGGTTCGTCTAACGGTAGGACAGCAGACTTTGAATCTGCATGTCAAGGTTCAAATCCTTGACCGCCAACTTGTATGGTGGCTGTGGCTCAACTGGCAGAGCGGCGCACTGTGACCACGATGATTGTGAGTTTGATCCTCACCAGTCACCCCTTCATTTGTGGATTGAATTATAGGAAGTATTTTGGGAGTACAGCTAATCGGAGCGTGCTAATCAATCCCTACAATTGAGTCTATATCCTTCGGGTCATAAAAGGCAACGGCGTTCTCAATTTCGACCGCATCCCCTCCAACAATGCGCCATTCGCCTTCCGCAGGCCCCAAATAGTAACCTCGCGCACCGGGCTTTGGCTTCAGGCAAAGCGTCCTGAACTGCTTTGGGTCTAACTGTTTAAACCCATCCCAGTCATTGAAAGAAAAAAGCGGATTTTCGAAACCACCCGCTTCCTGGCGCGCGGCCATATACGCCTTCGCCATCTGGACGGTTATATCCTCAATCTCTTCCGGCGTGTAAGGTCTTTTCGGCCCCAAAAGATCATCTGATTTCGGGGTGCGTCCCTCAGTGATATTAATAATTTCTTCAAGATCATCGGTTCCCAGTACCGCCTTTGCCATCTTTGCGAGTTCTGCTTCCCACGATCTACCGACTTTCCCTGCCCCCTGGCGAGCCAGCTCAACCATCTTGCGCACCGTTAACTTCCCGGAGGCGACCAGATACATTTCATGGAGAGAACGTTCCAGGTTTTTGGCGTACTCTTCATTGTCAGTCAGGCAAATCGCATCATCTTCGCCGCCACCCAATCCTACCCCGCGAGCTACATTTCTCTCTCTACGCGAGGAAAGCCCGGTCTCCAATATTCCTTTGAGATTTGTGGTTGTATGGAAAATTTTGGGAGGTAATTCAACCCACCTTGCCCCTCCATAAGGGCGTTCTACGTTCTCGCCCGCTAACCGTACTCCCTCTTCAACTGTTATTTTTCCACTTGAAATTAGCTTTTTTACCCGGTACTCGTATTCCCTTCTCAATGAACGGTTGATAATCAGAAGATAACTGCCTTCCGGCGAGTTGAACGCCTTATCAGAATTTTCATCATAGGCTTTTTCTAGCCCCGTTAGCATACGATCTATAACACCCCTAAAGTCATTCAGGGTAAAGCGGAAATCATTCGTATCCAAAACCTCGTTGATCCTGACGATGATTTTTTCAGATACCCGATGCATTTCTTCTCTGGGCATACTGTAATAGTCACCGGCACCATCCGTAAATTCATTGACAAATGAACGGATTACCTCAAGGGAAGGCAGGTCTTTGTTTTCAAGAAATAAATGGAAGTTGTGCCAGCGCGCGCACACCGTGCTTCCTGAAACAGGGTTGCCCCCATTCCCCATGACAGCATTTTTCAGTTTGGCAATTCGATTTTTGCATTCCATTTTTTTCTGTTTACCTGCTGTGGTCATTAGCCCGCTTGTATCTAAATCTAAGACGATTCATTTCTCTTTCTGTACAGGATTTTATCGGCTGAACCCGATTTCCTCCCCAGAAAATACTGAATGGTGGAGTAAACACTTCCACCATTCTATCGCGAGAGATTTTCATAATTACAATCTGGGAAGCGTCACGCATTATCCTCAGCCGCGCGTGAACATACCCGTTCTACGGCGATTTCGTAATAACGCGGTGAATTTTCTATTCCAATAAATCTCCGGTTCGTGTTCCTGCATGTCAATGCGGTTGATCCAGAACCAATAAAACTGTCTAAGACAATCTGTCCTTCTCTTGTTGTCAACTCAATCAGAAACTCAAGCAAGCGTACAGGCTTTTGAGCTGGATGAAGTCTTGCGTTCATGTTTCTCATAGCCTACCGGAATAATATCGCTGGGCTGGATGCCGTATTTTTCAAACGCCTGCCAGTTGACCGCTCCGACACCGTTTTCAATCAGGTTGTCTACAATTGTGCTGCGGTAGGGTTTGTACATCCATGCAATCGGTTCATATGCAGGCGGTAAACTCCCCATTTTCCAACCGGCCCACTCCCGGCTGTTATGTGTGTCATGTCGGCGGTCAAAAACGGCAGAAACAGCCTGGTTGCGCTGTAAAAAGTTTTCCTTCTTCCAGCAAATCACATCTTTGGTAAGAAATCCAGCGTTTTCGAGAGCCATGATCGCCCGGTGGATGGTGCGGCGCGCCCCGAATATCAACACCTGACCACCATCAACCATCTTATCGAAAAGTGGAAATGCCCACTTCGCACACCACTGCTGGTATTCCTGATTGATTTCCTTATCTGCGCGACACCAGCCGTTGATAGGCTTTCCGCGCCGGGAGAAGATCGCCTTGCCTTCTTGCGCCGGAGATTTTCCGAGCAGGGCAGAGTTGGTGTTCTGGTGGAGAACGTCCCAATCATCCAGCCCAATTCCATAGGGGATGTCGGATAGAAAAAGGTGAATTGAGGTATCTGCTATCTGTGGAATCAATTCAACTGCATCGCCAAGATAAATCTGATCGGTATCCAGCATAAAAAGCGCCCTCCACATGGAGGGCGCTTAGAGATGGCGATATCCAATTCGCAGGCCCAAATATATTTCAATAATAAACCGTTAATCGTCTAAAAAATAATTAACTAATTTTATTGTGAGTGTGGAATTATGGTATGCAAAAATAAGGTGTCAACTCCAAGCCACAATTCGCGAACCAATGGTTCCCATTGCGTTTGGGTAAATACTCCCATTGAATTTGCGCCAGATACTATTCCCAATATGGAAAAATACCGCCGCGATGCAAAAAAACGCATTGCTGAATGGAAATCTCCTGGCAATTCGGATAAATGGAACAATATGACAGATGAACAAATCGCATATCAGGGCTACTACTGGCGCGGGTGTGTGCGAAATACTCCTGATGTTGGTTGGGACTGGGCGATGTGGGAGCAGTGTCAGATGATGGCCGCAAAAATTGGCCTTAGATATAGTGAAGAATTGACCGAACAGGAACTTTTCGATAATCCAAAAATCCCCTTTGAATTAACTCATTGTCTGGTCAACGACCGTCAATTTCTAAAAATAATCGAGGAGGCCCAACCTTTTGTCCATAAATTGAAGCGGGATAATAAGAAGTGGGGACTCTATCGTTTTTTGCAAACCCCAAATGGAAAAATATATACTCGAATATGCCAGCGCATGCTTTGGGGAGAAGCGTTCCATCATCTGTACTATAAGACGGACAAAAGCCGCTACTTTTCTGGAATGTCGGCTCTATTAAATGCGAAAAATTTCAAAGAAGCATTGGAAACCGAGATAACCGTCTATCGTGGGATTATCGATGAGGAATGTCCCGAACAGGTGAAACGGGCAAGAATTGAGAGCTGGACAGCCAGTAAGAAGATGGCGAGGTTGTTCGCTGAAGGGTTATATTTCAATTACAACAAACCTGGTACAGGAACAGTTCTGGAAAAAACGATCAAACTCAAAGACGTATTGGCATTTGTAGACGATGAGTTGGAGATTATTTTGAGGAAGCGGCGCAAGTAGGGAAACTAAAACGGAGAATATTGGGTTTCAAGATTCTCCGTTTTAGTTTCAGGATAAACATTCTCAAAAACCTGCCAATGTTTGGGGATGATGGGAATGTGATAGGGGGGGATCATTTCCCTGACCGAGGTGTATAATAATTATACTAAAATCGGATTGTTAGGTTATTTCTTATGAATTAAAAATACCTGCCGACAATCGCTGTCAGCAGGTATTTTTTCGGTGTGTCAGCGATCCTTATTGATGGTTGCTAAAGTTCGAATTGTTGCCAGATGCTTCTCTTGATCCGATGTCAGATCATCTCCGCGCATCATGCCAAGCGAAATCTCGAACTGTTTGTTCAACAGGTATATGTCGTGAGAAATGGATTTCGCGCGGTATTCGGCTAACTTGGCATGCCGCCTCTCCAGCGCCCCAATCGCATCAGCTAACAGGTCATCAGACACCTTTACATCAGGATCAATGCTATCGCGCTGATCGCAGAGCTCGCCTATAGCATAAACGGCATTTCGCAAGACATCCAGATGTCCTTCCTCCTCGACCATTTGTATTAATGCCTTGACTGTTGGAGTCAAATAATATACCTCGACTGGTTCATCACATTCCCGACTTCCGATGCGGCCTATAGCCCAACATGCCGCCATACGGAGGCCCGGCTTATCGTCATTCATGTGATACGATGCGCGATGAAGGGCGTTGTGGGTAATGCCGCATTTCCCGAGCGCATATAAAATGTTGCTGTAATATTTTTCATACTTTGATCTGGTGAGCAATCTAATCAGATGTGATTCGGCAATAGGATTGCCGATCTTACCCAACGCGTTGATCGCACCAAGAGGGGTTCGGGGTATCTCAGCAAGGCAGGTCTGAACGATCTCCCCTTGCATTTCGAGATTGAAGCCGGATGCCGCATATACACCCATGATGTATAGGGCTTCCTCACGTGCATCTTTCCTGTATCCCTTGAGGTTTTCAATGAGCATTCTGATCAGATCATCAATATTGCTGGCGCTCAGGATGCGGTCGCGTTCGTCCTTAATCTGCTCTTTGGTTTTGTTTCGAAAGATCAAATGCACATCTCTTTCGGAAAGCGGTTGGCCGTTGCCGATGTTCACTCTGCTGATGGGTCTGGTATTTCGAATAACATTACCGCTCCCGTTCGGCTTAGTGCTGGTATTTGCGAGAACGTTCCCAGATTCGGAAAACTCAACCCTGATTTCTTGCCCTTTGAGATATGCGTGGAAGTGAACAATTTTCTGTTCGTCCACAGAAATTTTCACGTCAATTGGATCGTCTACAGACAGCGGTGTATCAGATACAAATTCTGGACTGGCGATCTTCACGTTCGGAGGTTCCGGGGTAGTCCGTTCCCCTCGATATAAGGGCAATCTCACGCGGCTTGCGCCATCCACCGGTACCGCCAGCAATTCGGGAAATTCCTTTTCAAAAGGAAGAACTGTACCGGCCTTCACGAGGTGGAAAATTCTGTTGCCGACAACCTCGACGCCAATCGATTCGGCAAGGATTTGCTTACTGGGTTTCATCCCCAGGTGCAGGTAATAGTGGTAGACGGTAGCGCCGCGTGAAACCGATTTGTCCGGGTCGAGAATACAAATGGGTTTCATGCCAAAAAGCTCTTCCAGCCGCTTTCTGACGGGAAGGAAGCGGGTCATCCCGCCGGTGAGTACAACTGCATCAATTTGCGGCGTACTTCCGGTGCGCTCTTTGGCCTTGCAGAGTACGTCCAGAATCGGGTAGACGATGTTATTCGCTTTGCTGTAGTCAATGTTGTGGAATTTGTCAACATCGCTAAGGCTGAGATTCCACCCCATCAAGGGGGATACCCATTCTTCCATCTGGCCGTATGTCAGGTTGGTATAGAGTCCCGACTGCCCGTAAAGGAAGGGCAGGTTGATTTCATATGACAAATCGGGGGAGATGACCTCATCTCCGGCGTCTAACCTTCGTTTGGCGTCATTATTTAAATTGACTTTCGACAATTCTGCCTGATATTCCAGTTTGAATCGAATGCTTTCGGCATCATAATCTGGCATATCGGCGAGACGTTCACCCGATAAATTCTCAAATTGTTCGATCAGTCTTGCGGCGATCAATTTATCGAAGTCGCCGCCGCCAATGCGTGTGTAGCGGCTGATCGCTATGTCATCAATCGTTAGATCGGTTATCGGGTTTTCACCGTTCTGACATACCTGGTGCAGTGACACATCAAGCGTGCCACCGCCAAGGTCAAAGACCAGAACAGTTTTCGGTTCGGAAAAGCTAATCACCTGGTCACGAACCCTGCCCAGCATTCTCATATTTACAAGGTCATACAGAGAGGCCCGGGGTTCGTCAAGCAGGATATTTCGTTCTTCTCCGTTATCTTCTGTGATCTTGAACCCTGCCGATTTTGCCGCCTCAATCGTATCCCGCCGCATATCAGAGTCAAAGGATGCCGGAACAGTGATGACGACATCGGTTACAGGTTCTCCAAGCGTATTCCTGATCCCATCAAACAAGGTCTTGAGGATCATTCCAGAAATGTCTACCGCAGTATATTTTTTGCCATCTATCTCAATATACCAGTCGCGGTTGCCCATATAGTTTTTGACTTCACGCGCTACCCGACTGGGGTGATACTGCATTCCTTGAAATCGTGCGTATTCGCCTATAATCGGGTTGCTGTCGTTTGGCTTGAAATAAACAAAAGACGGAAGCATCCCATCACGTTCGTAAAATCCGTTGTGTTTCAATTGATCGAATTCAAGCAGTGTGGGGTCGATCAAATTTTGGCTGGTAGGTACGAAAGCCCCAAAATGAACTGAGGAGTTTGTTGTGCCCAGGTCAATGCCTAAATAATAATTTTTGTGGTCGGTACTCATGGCGTTACTCCTTTCAGGCAGGCACTGCGTCATCGTTAGCGTAATTTCGTTTCGGGTGACTCTGGATTTCTGTCATTTTCCTACTGTTTCATATTTCCTTTCTTTCCATCCGCAACTTCAACAGCTAATGGGCGTGAAATAACATGTCCGTTATATTGCCAGCCGCTGGAGCGAAATTCAACCAGCTTCATTTCATCAGGCGCTGTAAACTCGCTTCCCCGATAATCAATCGTGGACTGAGCCTCGCTGGAGATCCAGTCCTGGCTGTTCAATTCCTTAATGGGTTTTATTCCCATGCTGGAAAAGAAGTCCGTCATTAATTTCACAACAAATGGAACGCTTTGAATTTCAGCCGGTGGACGCCAGCCCTGCCGAGTAACAACCATCAGTCTCCTCTGTGGTGAGGCTTGTTTTTTATCTCGCCACAGGCTGTTCCAGGTCAGGAAGGGGAGGATCGAACTCCCAACCCCCGCCTTCCAATGGCGGTGCGCTACCCGATTGCGCCACTTCCTGATAGTCTGTCAGGGCGGTTGGATTTGAACCAACGACCTCTGGCTTCCGATGCCAGCACTCTAACCGGACTGAGCTACGCCCTGAAATAAAGGTCAGGGTAGCCGGATTTGAACCGGCGACCTCGGCGGTCCCATCGCCGCGCGCTCCCGGACTGCGCCATACCCTGATGATCTGCCACAAATCCATTCCAGAATTATGCTGGATTTTTAAAACGCAAGTATGCACTTATTCCATTTTTATAATGGAAAACCATTCCATTCCAAAGTTGCGCTGGACTCCACTCTGGAAAAATTTTTCTTTTAGGAGTCAGCATAGATGGATTTGAACCATCATCTCCTCCTTCGCACGGAGGTATGTTATCCGTTACACCATATGCTGTCGGTCTGGCGATCAGAATTGAGTGACCGCCGCAAATTTTCAAGGCAATATTGATTTATTAATGTGCAGATAGGTAAGAACAAAAACCCCCGCCGTTGATGGCAGGGGGTCCCTAATTTCGGTGTGATTATGACGCTTTCCGTCACCGACACAGCACGAAATAACCATCAACGGCATCGTTGTGGTTAGCGGGACGCGGCTGTGGGAGAACGGAAAAAGCGAACATTATTATAAAAACCTCTTTTCAAAAATAAAGACCCTGTGACCTTTCGTGATTCCCCGGATTCTATAGAAGAATTACTGTAGAAGTGTCATCAGGATCATTAAATATTATACGGATAATTTTTATTTTGTCAAGCTCAAATATTATATTTCTACTAATTAACGGCCAATAAGTTTGTCGTAAATATCCGGCCCTATTTCATCGGCAATCGACGTAATTGCTTTTTTGGCGGTTTCTCCCTGCACAGGCGCAGTGTTCCAGAAACGGGCAAAGAAAATAAAAATGACCGTCAGCACAACGAGTGAAATGAAAATAATTTGAAGCACTTCTATTCCATATCGATTTCGCAAAAACATGGCGGCCTCCTTACTATCTATTAAATAGACGAAAAGAATTAAAGAATAGGGCGGTTGTCCCCTTTTTATTTTTTGTGGTTATTGGCTAACACTTTCTAAATGGACAGGTTTGCAAAATTAGAAGGGAATTCGTCTCTTAATAGATCGAATCGAAGTGTAGTTATGGAGACGTTTATGAACAAGAAGAAAACGATCCTTACTTTCCTACTGCTTATTGCAATTTGTCTCTCCGGTATTATGCAAGTTCCACAGCCTGTTCATGCCGAACCTCTGGCGGCGACAGGCACAGTAGTTATTACCCCCACTACCGGTGGAAAATGGGCGTATATCCACAGAAGTGATGCTCGCCACGCCGAATGGTATCCAACGACTGGCGAATATGCGAACTGGTGGAGAACGAACTACGATGATTCTGCGTGGTTGAACAACTCTCCAAACAATAACTGGACAGACCAGTGGACGCAGATGGGATGGGATGTGCCATCTGGGATGCCGAAAATTGCCTATCTCTACAGCCAGGGCACCGAATACTCCTTCGGTATGCACCGCCAGTGGTTTACCATTCCTGCCGGGCATCAGGCGACATCGGTAAAACTGGAAATCTTCGCCGATGACCAGTTTGCGGCACACCTGAACGGCACTCGGATTTACACCGGGCCAACAGAACGCCCGCAGACGATCACAAATATTGATCCCGGTTTGCTAAAGGCGGGTAACAACCTGTTCTCAATTTCCCTTCTCAACATCTCCGGGCCTGGTGGACTTACATATCGCCTTACAGTTACCTACGAAGATAAAACCCCGCCGACACTCGGTTTCGCGGGTGCTGACAGTAATACGTGGTACAACTCTAACCGCGTGATTACCGCCGCGTCGTCTGACCCTTCTGGAATTGCTGAACAATATGTCTCCGACACGAACGGAAACTGGCGCACCAGCTTTACAGCAACACAAACAACCGACATCTGGTGTAGAGCAAAAGACAACAGCGGAAACTGGGCAGGTCCCAGTGTTTGCGGCACGGTACATATCGACAAAGTTAAACCCACCTTAGGATTTAGTGGGGCAACTGACGGTGCCTGGTATAACTCGCCCCGAACCATCCAGTCTGCTTCGACGGACAGCGGTGGTTCAGGTTTAAAGTCGCAGGGAATCTCTACCGACAACAAAACCTGGGTTGCATCAAAGAGCATCAATTCCACATCGGACATTTATTGTAGAGCGGAGGACAATGCCGGTAATGTTTCACAGGCTCTATGCGGACGTGTGAACTTTGACTTAAATGCTCCGACCGTGAGTGTCACCAAATCGCCTGCCGGTGAATGGGCGAATCAGAATGTGACCGTTACCGCTACGGCTTCGGACAGCGGTGGTTCAGGATTGGCTGGAATCCGATGCAAACTTGCCAGTGAGGGTTCGTGGCAAAACGGGTCAGGAGGTAAATGTACTCGAACGGCTGCGTCCTCCACCACGTTCCAGTATTACGCGTGGGACAACGCCGGTAACTATTTCGGCAGTGCATCCAGTCCCAAGACTGTTGCCGTGAACATCGACAAAATCAATCCTACGGCTGTTGCTACGAAGGATAAACCGGGCACATGGTCATCTTCGGATGTGAATGTGTCCGTAAGTGCGAGTGACAGCGGTGGTTCTGGCGTGAAAACGGTTTACTGCAAGTTCTCTCATGAATCAACGTGGCGAACGAATAACTGTAATCTTACGGCCACCCAATCGACCGTTCTCCAATACTACGTTGTCGACAATGCTGGTAACATGCACGGCTCTCCCGAAAACCCGCTCACCCTTGAGATGAATATCGATAAAGGGCCGCCGCTGGTATATATCGAGAAAATCCCGGATACCGACTGGGCTTCAACAGATGTGCTTGTTATTGCGCATGCGATGGATACAGGTGCGGGTTTAGATAACGTTTTCTGCAAGCTGTCGCGGGATGAGACCTGGACAGAGGGGGTGGGCGGTAATTGTACTCGGGTTGCCACCGAATCAGACACATTTCAATATTACGCAGTAGACGTACTGGGCAACAGATTAGGTGACCAGTACGCTCCCCTTGATATTCCGATCAGGATCGAGCGAAATGCACCGACTTTAGGCTTTAATGCTTCGGGTACAAAGGGGCTGGATGAATGGTTTATTTCAGATGTTGTCATCACCCCGAATTCTACAGATGAGGATTCGGGTATTCGAGATCAGTTTGTTGGATTAGAGCCTGGGAACTATGATGATAGCGTCATTATGACAGAATCGGGCATTGTTTACTGTAAAGCAGTTGATAATGCTGGAATCCTGTCGGAAGGGGCTTGTGGGTTTGTATATATTGACAAACTACCCCCTTCGGCTGTCGGCGGCGCTGTCGAGGCTAACGGGGTGGAAAGCGGTAAGTGGCAAAACAGCGTGAACTCCCCCGTGTTCCAGTGGGCCAGCGCAAGCGATACGAACAGTGGGTTGAGAGGATACAACGTTTACTGGGGTATGGACGCTAACGGCGAGAGTGATTTGTTCCAGGTCGAGGAACAATTCGCCCCCGATCCTGTGAGTGCGCCGGGAATTTATTACCTGCGCATCCAATCTATGGACAATGCCGGTAATACTTCCGAATGGCGGACAGTCTTTGAGTTCCGTTTTGACGTAATTGCCCCCGACCTGAGCGGGATTGTAGCCCACGAAAATCAGGGTTCCATCAACAACGTCTGGCAGAACAGCATTACCGAACCCCAGTTTGTCTGGTCAGATGCCGATGGAAGCGCAAGCGGCGTCGAAGGCTACTACGTTTACTGGGGCACGAACAGCAATGGTGAAAGCGACTTCTTCCAGGCCGGGAATGAATACGCACCAGAACCGGTAACTGAAAGCGGAATCTATTTCCTGCGCTTGCGAGCGAAGAACCATGTAGGGCTTCTTTCAGAATGGAAGACGGTGTATGTGTTCAAGTACACAACCGGGCATTCCTTCACCTGTGAAATTGACTACGACAAAGGTTGCGAGATTCGTACCCCGAGCCAAAACCAGTCGATTACATTCCCCACCCAGATGGTGAACGAATCAACATGGATTTTCTTCAGCGAACACCCGGTTTCGTTCCACCAGCTCTTACCCTACCACAAGAGTATTTACAACTTCTCGCTGGAAGGGATGAACCAATCCGGGCATGTCAACGAGTTCAATCAGCCGTATACATTCGTATTCCATTATGGCCCTAAGGATGTTGTCGGACTGAAAGAAGAGACACTCGCCGTTTACTTCTGGGATGAAGCAAGCGGTGAATGGGTCAATCTGGATGGTGACCTGGACACTGCGAACAACACGCTTACGTTTAGTGCAAACCACTTCACAGACTATGCTGTTCAGGCTGAATTTGGCGAAGTCGGAGATGCACTGGTTCAAATCTTTTCAGGGCCGATTGAAGTCTCTGAGGCGGTTATCGAGTTCCCAACGGTTGAGTTGAACGATTATGCCCAAACAACGACGGCCACGACCACCATTACCGCGCGAGATGCGACAGGAACCGGTCAAGGTTGGAACATATTCATTCAGGCTGGGGACTTCATCTCTGGAAGGAACGTAATTCCGGTCAGCAACTTTGAAATTGTGCTTCCGTCCGAGAACATCTTTATGGTAGACGGGTACGGTCAGCCTGTGTCGGGGGTCGAGGATTATACAAACCTGGATAACGAACACCTGATAATCCTTTCAGCCGGGGCAGGCGAGGGTATGGGCTTCTTCGAGTTCTCTCCCATCTTCCGGTTGTTAGTGCCAGCAAGCGCTCACGCTGGAACGTATACGAGTGAAGTCCTGCTCACCATCGTACCCGGTTCCTGAAACCGGATTACTACCGGAAAGCAACAAAACACCCCTCGGTTGAGAGGGGTGTTTTGTTGTCAGAAAGTCAATAACCGAAATTTTTAGTCGTGTAGGATTGTCGTCATGTCAGGTTGTCGGTCAGGAACGGCAGATAACTACGCCACATGTAAATTTCAGCCGCCGATTTACCTGATCCGATCAGATTAGAAATCCATTCCCGGACAGTCTGGAAATTGAGAATGAGAATAATCACCAGAAGCCCAAAGACAATCAAGCCGAGTGTGGTAATCAGGTCTTTGCTGGTGCGTTCGAACGCTCTGACTCCCTTTTTCGTGATGTGGTACAGCGCGTAGATCGTTAATGCCAGAACGATAACAGACAATACATTTGACACCAGACCGGTTTCCATATCCTATCTCCTTATATAAAAATATTCTTATCAAGAGACGATTTCACTTTTCAGCGAACAATTTCCAAAATAAAAACCGCCCGATTTAACAGGCGGTTTTTGACGAGATGGTTTTGAACTGATATGACATGGAAATTCATCCTAAGCAGGTACGAGTTCGGCCTCAGCCAGTTCAACTTCTTCAGCTTCATCTTCATATTTGGACAATCTGTTGGTAATGTAGTCGATGGCTTTTTGTGCTTCCTTCGCCGCCTTCAAAACCATTCCGCGATCATCTTTAAGAACCTTTAGCCAGCCAGCGATATATGCCGCCGAGTTTTCAATGGTCTCTGGGGTTTCCAGACCAAGCATATTGAGGAACATAGATGCCCCGAGCTGTGCAACCAATTCCTCCTGCGAATAAACTTCGTCACCATAGCGATGGGGTTGAGCGACTCCAATCCGGTTCAAGCGCGATGGATGTCCGGTACTGTGAATGATTTCATGCGCTTTAGCATTGTAATATTCGCCGGTAGATATAAAACTCTCTCTCGGAGGAATGCGCACACAATCCTCAGATGGGCTGTAATATGCCTGCGAACCTCCCTCTTCAAATCGAGGGGGATTGGGCATATTCGCAAAGATATTTTCTGCTTTCTCAACTATCTCGGCCACATTCAGTAAATCTTTTTCCGGTATCGGGACGTTCTCACACTGGTCAACGTTGAACACCGTAATGGCCCTGGGAAACGTGTAAAAACGCATGACCGGATTGCCATCATCATCGACCACGTCAGTGGGCACGGCTTTCTTTACCATCATAATGATTGTGGTGCCTTTTTCACCTTTTTTGACGTACCCGCCCAGCTGTTTAGCTCTGTTGTAAGTTACCCAGTAATTTGATTTGTACCCTTTTGCCATCGCAATAAAGTTAAGCAGAAAGGCATTGCCGCCTTGATACTGGTGGTATTCGCCATTTTTGTATTTTGTAGACAGGGACGTGGGCACCATTGCACCAACCCAGGGCTTCTTCCAGGGGACGACTCCTTTTTCAAGCAGTTCGATGATTTTCGCGGATATCTGTTCGGCCAGAATGTCGTCAGGGCGGCCTTTCTTAGACGCCTTATTTTTCAGGTAATCCTTCTTTTTGCACCCGGTCTTGCGGCTGTCGATGCCGCTTGGAGAGTTCGTTGTGCTGGTTCTTGTCTTGCATTTTCCAGTTCTGGTCGGGCAACTCATGGATACACTCCTTTGCGAAAACTGATCTTCTATGAAGAAGATTCAATCGGGGGGTTATTTGACCAAAAATGCAGAATGGTCAGATGGAAAATGCCATTCCAGCGACAGTGAGATGATTGTCAAAGGGCATTCGCTTGAAGGTATCCACAGGCTTTGCTGTCTTGCCAGACACTTTGATGACATGAAACGCCCCGTCAGACCCGGTAATCCAGCCTAACGGGTGTAAATTGATCTGACCCTGAGGGAGGGGGTTTGTGATCTGTTTTAGAGAAGGCTTCGGGAAGCGGGCAATTAATTGCAAACTGGGGTCGAGCTTTTGCTGAAATTCTGCTATAGAACCAGATAAAACCAGCGCAACGATGTTGCCGGTGATCGGTTCAACCCCGTCTCTTGAAGCAAACAGGACAATCAGTGGTTTTTCGTTGCCCATGAAGCAGACCGCCTCATAGTCAACGAGTGTTTTGCCTGAAATTGAGACTTTCGATCCCTGATAGATGCTGGCTTCCGAATAACTATACAGGTCAAGATATGCGTACAGGATTTCAATAGATGCACCATCCGGGCACTCTAGCTCGTTGTCAAACTGGAAAAGCGACCGCACAACCTCTGCTTTACGCACAGCCTGCATCGGCGTGCTGGCTTCAAAAGGAATGGTAACGGCATTGTCCAGGTCGTTTTCGTCAAGCACCATCACAATGTACTGCTGGTGAGGATCAACGCGCCTGAGAACCATCGGGTTGCCGCCCGTGAAATAAACTTCGTGTTCGGGATGATTCTTGATCTGAGTAGCGGCGAAAGCATGCAGGGAGTTTTTGGGAATTTGTACATACTTCCGACTCAAGATTCCCCCAAGAATTTCAGCCTCTCTATCGCGATACTCCTTGAAAGTCCGGTACGCATATTCCAGAGCTGATTTGAGAGATTGGGCCTCAAAAACCTGATAACGAAGCGGCTTCGGTACTCCAACTTCGTGCGAAGGAACCCCGATCCTGCACACCCAGTTTTGATTTTCCACTTCCTCAGGTCGGTGAATAATTTGAAAGCACGGGATAAAGGTCAGGACATCAATATCTAAGTTGTCTGTATTCATAAACATATTCATCGGGGCTTTTTCTACGATCACCCGCTTCCAGACTTCATGTTTTTTATCCGGGTTGCTGGAAAGCAGAATACGAAAAAGCTGTTCCCTCTGTTCGACAACTTTCGCGGCATAAACAAAGGACTGATAAATAAAGCCGCCGGGTTTTTTAGGATGGTAGGGATCACCGTCATATCCCAGCTCATTTCGGTGTTTGTCAATCAGGGCGGCGATATTTTCGGGAGCAGGATCGAACAAGAGGGGCGGGGTATATACCTTCTGGGCGAGAAATCGTTTCAAGTCAAAAGGGCGGTTGAACGATATTTTCTTTTCACTTTCGATGATTTTTATAGCCATATTTTCCTCCGCACAGACTGCCACTTTAAAAAGACGCATATCTCGTCGCCGTTCCAATTTGACTAAATTGAGAAATTATCTATAGGGGTATAAAGCCTTCAAAAAAAAGACCCGAAAACTGATAATTTCCGAAATAAACGTCTACTTAGAAACAATTCTTTATGGAAGGTAATACGGGGTTATGGCTGACGAAATTGAATACAGGATACACGGAAGCGATATGCAGATGGTTGAGATCGCTCTTGATCCTGGAGAGGGCGTGATCTGCGAGGCCGGGGCGATGGTTTTTACCAGCGGTAATATCGAAATGCAGACTACGATTCTGGGCGGGGTGATCGGGGGCCTGAAGCGTAAGATTACTGGCGAGACTTTTTTTATGACTTCGTTTTACAACCGGGGAAGAGGAAAAGAGTATGTTGCATTTGCCGCCCCTTATCCGGGCAGGATTATTCCTATTCACCTCGGAAGGATAGGTGGTGAAATTCTCTGCCAGAAGCGATCTTTCCTGTGTGCGGCTGATGGAACCAAGTTAGAACTGGCTATGAAGTTGAGGGCCGGGTTGTTAGGTGGGGAGGGCTTTATCCTGCAGAGGCTAATAGGTAACAGTTTAGCTTTTATCCATGCCGGGGGAACAATCCTCGGAAAGCAATTAGCTTTTGGGGAGGAGATGAAGATCGATACAGGGTGTCTTGTAGCCTTTTCGCCCACAGTAACCTATGACATTCGATTCGTTGGGGGTGTTCGTAATGCGTTATTTGGCAAGGAGGGGTTTTTCCTTGCGAACCTGCAGGGGCCAGGGATGGTGTTTGTTCAGAGTCTTCCACTATCCAGGCTGGCAGATTCAATTTTTGCAACAAAAAGGCGCTATTTCGATAAAAAACAATTGAGCAAGGAAGGAGAGAGAAACAAGCTCACTGGGCAATTAAATTCCTGATTTTATTGAGAGAAGTATTATATTGGTTAGCGAATTCGTCCCACGTTACCCAGGTTTCAACGTCATATAACTGATTGTCTTTAAAAACCTTACGGGCTAAAATCCCCACCTTCGGGATAAAAAATATTTCCGTATCCCCTGTTTTGAGAACCAATTCTCCTGCAGAAATAAAATTCAACGGGCGGTAATTAATTTTATAATTTTGCAGGTTGAGTTGTTTGGCTATATTTATCATTATATTTTTGCCCTGGTCTCTAAAACGTGCTTTAGGAGAGCCGGGCACATCATTCCCCATAATTTCTTCGCGGCTCACAAACCGGACAAACGACTGTCTATCCACCACTCCGTTCATCTTCGGGGGAACCGAATGTATCTCTCTACCGCCATGTCTTTTCGTTGTGTTTTTTGCCAGCATAGTCCTAGTTTTGCAACTCATAACAGATTGTAGCTCCAGGTGCAAAAATCGTGCTTATATATCCCTTATTCTTGGACGCATTGGAGACTAAAACCCACACATTTGTTCAGACTATTTATTGAAAATTGCTTGTGTTTATTTAATTTCAATTTTGTAATTGTTGAATTGCTTTGATAAATGAAAAAATCACAGCAATCAATTTATAATATTGCAATAATGCAATGAATAATTACCGATATATTCCCCGTAATTGACAATTATTGTTCTGTGTTAACACCAAAGTTCTATTGCTGAATGCTTTTCCTGTGTTATTATTTTTTGCGGAAAAAGAATAAATAATTAATCGTAAATAATTACACGGGATGAGAAAAATGCTAAAAAGAAAGGCGCGCAGGACAAGGGATACTGTCAAAAAGATCGGCGACCAGACCTATCAGGTCTTTGGAGGGAACGGGAATGAAATACTTCGTCCAATTCAACCCTGTGTTCCGGCTTCCGATCCCACCAGAATAGTTGGCGCATGTTCTCTCCCGCAGCGATATCTTCATCAAAGATTTGATCACAGGAATCACAACCATCCTGATCAGATTCTTCGCACACCGAAACCGATGGGGCGTCCTTCCAGGCGACCGATGAAAATCAAGTAATGTCCGTCTGTTTGTTGAAAATCATCTCGTCCTGAAGCACAAGGAGAAGGATTGATCCTTCTCCTTGTTTTTTTAATTCTGTATGTCGTCAATATATTCGAGAAACACGTTGACCAGATCGGGGTCAAACTGTTTTCCCGCTTCATCCTTGAGGTATTCTTTTGCTTTCTCTGCAGTCCATGCCCTGTGATAAGTCCTATCGCTGGTCAGCGCATCCCATACGTCTGCAATTGATAGCACCCGCGCTCGAAAAGGAATTTCATATCCTTTCAACCCGTTCGGATACCCCTTCCCGTCCCATCTTTCGTGGTGGGCGTAGGTTGTTGCCCTGAAATCTTTGAGAAGCGGCGAGTTCTGGATAAATTTGTATGAGAAGTACGCGTGCTGTTTTATAGCGTCTTTATCTTCCGGGTTCAATTTTCCGGTCTTAAATAGCACTTCAGATGGAATAGCAAGTTTACCAATATCGTGCAACAACGCCTCCCGCTTGAGTTTCTGGATCGATTCGGGTTTGAGACCGAGCTTTTGGCCGAAACCAACCGACAGGTTCGCAACCCGCAAACTGTGATCCCGTGTTTCAGGATCAAATTTTCCCAACAGGTTGATCCAATCATTAATCAAATTGTCTTTGAACCGGTCGGTACACTTCCGATAGCACTGCAGGAAGTCTTTGACATGTATGCTTTGAATTTGGACGTATTTGCTGAATGTGTCCCATGAAGATAAAAGGGATGTCGAGACAATGATGAAGCCAAGAATATTGGCATCTGTAAACGTTGGTTTTTGGAATGCGATCCACGCATAAAGGATGATGAATATTTCAAGGAAAATGTAGAGTCCCCTGGTGGTCAGGAAAATATATGAAGGAATAAGGAAAACAAAAATAACTGGAAGCAGGAAAAATAATGCGAAGTTATGAAAGTAGCAAAATTCAATAAAAATAATTCCAAACCAGAGGCCAAAATACACGCCCTGATTCTGGACAATTTTCCCTTTCTTGTGATGAAGAAGCTGGAACAGTACGATCCCGATCCAGACAAAGGTTCTCCAACCAGGTATTCCAAGAGCGATTGGCAGGTAATACAAAGACAACACCAGCACGCTGACAGCACAAATAATCGCCAGCCGTTTGCTCAGGCGCAGAAAGGTGAGTGTTGTATCAGGAATAGCAGAAGAAAGAGTAGTCGTGTCCATCATTTCCCCTTATATAAATTAGACGGAATACGTCTGCTTATTTCGGGATTGTCCAATTATTTATTTTCAATATTCGTAAAATATTTCATATATGGTACAATTATTAATGGGATTTGAATTAAATATTTTTGAGGTCATATGAAAAAATTCGAATATGCTGGGAAAATAATTTATCAGCCACACACCACTTTAGGCGATCATATTCGCCAGCAATTACGGGAAATACTGATTAACAGGGGGCTAATTCAGCGCGCGGAAAATCCTGCCGTTGTGATTGACTGGCTGTTTTCGGAGAGCGACAGCAACAGGACTGTGCTGATGCAGAGCGCGGTTGTCCTTTACCGCGATGGCGGCGACGCAGAATCACCGGCATTTATTTTCTACAGGATCGACAAAGACTTCCGCACTCGCCAAAGTGTTGAGAAATTCCATATCCCCCCTGAAAAGGTACAGTCTCTTTTCCGGGAAGCGTGGGGCTGGTGGGATGACCCATCTAAAGGCAAGCTGAACATCCTAAACGTATACCTTGACGAAATTATGAACAATTCAAATGCATGGACTCCGCTTTGAAAGGATACACATTATGAGGCATCGCAGATGGCTTTTCATCATTCTGTCTCTGGTGGTCTGCCTGACTTTTTCAGTTTTTTACACCGGTCAGGCTCAAAGTTCATCGCTGTTCTCAATCACTTTCATCGATGTGGGGCAGGGGGATGCGGCGCTTCTGCAAGACCCAGATGGATTTACTGTGTTGATTGACGGTGGGAGACCGGAATCAGGCCCCAAAGTCGTCAGCCATATTCGCAGGGCTAACGTACAGCAAATTGATGTGATGGTTGCTACTCATCCTGATTCTGACCATATCGGCGGGCTGATTGATGTGCTGGAAATGACCGATATCCCGGTCAAGTCGGTTATCTATAACGGGTATCCTGGGAATACCGCTACATGGACAGACTTTGTAGATGCTGTAAACGATGAAGGCTTGAGTCTGAAAACTGTCCGATACCATGAGACGATCTCATGGGGACAGATGCAGGTAGAAGTCCTTCACCCTGCAGGCGGGCTTTCAAATCCTGACCCGAACGATGCCTGCCTTGTCGTCATGGTGGCTACCGGCAATATAAAATCTCTTTTCACCTGTGACCTGGATAGCGTACAGGAGAACATCATCCTTTCTCGCCCGCTTGACCTGGATGCAGATGTCCTGAAAGTTGCCCATCACGGAAGCGAATACGGTTCCAGCACGGCTTTTCTCACCGCCGTATCCCCCAGTATCGCGGTTATTTCTGTCGGTGAGAACTCATACGGACACCCGGGAAAAGGGACACTTACACGCCTGGAAAGTGTTGGGGCAGGTGTGTGGCGAACTGACGAAGATGGGGATATCACCGTCCTAACGGATGGTCAGACGTTTACTGTCAATGCGCCATTCCAACCCCAAAAGGATGAAAGCGTATATCTGCCGTTTCTGGCTTCGAAAGACAACCGCTTCCAACCAACACCAAATGTAACGCCCGAACCGTCACCTACCCAGCCAGCACCCGGCAAAGTGGTTATCACTCGTATTTTTGCCGATGGCGTTAAATCGGACGAGCCGGATGAGTATGTAGAAATTCAAAATCAGGGCGGGGGAGTTGTTCAGCTTCAGGGCTGGACACTGCGAGATAAAGCAAATCACATCTACACCTTTCCGGCTTACTCCATGAAGGCAGGAGAAGCCTGCCGGGTCTATACAAACGAAAAGCACCCCGAGTTTTGTGGTTTTAGCTATGAAAGCCGGTCTCCCATCTGGAACAACAGCGGTGACTGTGCTTATCTTAGGGATAAAAATGGAGTAGAGGTAAGCTCCTTCTGCTATTGAGAATGTATCTAATCAAAAAGAGCGGCGCGAAGCCGCTCTTTTTGATTTTTTTCGGATTTGGAGATTTTACCGTTTTAGACAGTAACCCATTTTGTTTTTCGAAAAAAGGGAAAATTCTTTGCAGATTTTTAAAAACCCTTTAAGAAACCAGGCTTTTTCGGCCAGCGCAATTTCCCCGTTTCTCGCGGGCGGCTCCAGCCCATTTCAATCGCATAAAGCACCGCCTGTGTGCGATCTCCCGTTCCGGTTTTTGCCAGAATCGCAGAAACATGGTGTTTTACTGTCTGAAGGCTAATCCTGTACCGGTCTGCTATTTCTTTATTCGACATACCCTCTGCCATACAGAGCAGGATATCCATCTCTCGTTGCGACAGGGGGTCTCCTTTGTGATAAGCATTAAGTCCGACTTCTTCTTCATCGAGCCACATTTTGAGTCGTTCTACACTCGAAAATGACCTCTGACCTACTACGAAAAAACCATTCAAAACTTTGCGAATGGCATCAATCAGCAACTCCGGCTCAGAGTCTTTGGTCAGGTACGCTGATGCCCCCTGTCTCATGACCTGATTAACCTGTGATGGGTCGTGATATCCGGTCAGCATAATCACCTGAACCGGGAGCTTTTCCTTTTGAATCTGTTGCAGGAGCTGTAAGCCGTTCGCATCGGGGAGGTTAATGTCCAGGATCGCCACATTTGGTTTTTTTATTCTGATTAGATTCAACCCTTGAACCGCATTTGACGCCTGTCCAACAACATCCAAGTCCGGTTCCAATAAAAGTGAATTTACTACCCCCTGTCGGATTAGCGGGTGGTCATCCACAACGACAATCTTGTAGGGCATGTTGGCACCTTTGACATTAAATCGGGCAAATGGGCATTGATATTCCCCTAATATTAATCCCTACAGGCGAATATCTGCCCGCTCCTTGACAAAAATGTAAGTTCAATTTGCACTTTTGCACCAGTGTTAAGGTCGTTCGGATCAGGCTGAAAGCGAGCATCCATTTTTCGCCTTCAATAAATTACGGTTTATTTCATTCAAAAGAACGGTGAGCGCGTCCACATTCTTACAGGATTTGGCAGTCAATGGGATATTCGCTTCTTCAACTTTCAGAGAGCTAATCTCGCTATTGAGATGATTGGTAATGTCGCGGGCGATATTCCTCTTTAAATCTAATTTTTTCGCAGAAAAAGCTTTTTCACGTACCAGCCAGTCGATAATGTCGTTCGTTTCGATTAATTTGACAAAGCGTATGAGGAGTAGGGTCGTGCGCGCCGTACTTTTGATTACCGCCACCATTTTTCGATAAACCCGTTCGGCCTGGGTCTTGTTCTTTGCAAAAATAACGACCGGGTCGGTGTCGTTTTTTCGAAGCATGGACAGCTTCAAATGAATTTCTTTGCCATCCCTCGTGATGAACTTGTCAGTGATTTTTTGTAGAACTTCAGCGTTGATCGTCAGGTAAGGACTGTTCAGTGATAGAGCGGCGGAAGTACAAACGACATTCGAGATCAGCAGAGTAATATCACTCATCATCTTGTCATATCCGTTCAGCGAAGCGCGCGGGCCAACCAGCTCATCCCAACAATCACGGATTTGAGCGATTCGATCTGGATGGGTGGCTTCTGGAAGCCACCCCTGCGGCATCCCGCTGTCTTCATCGAAGGTTAGGAAATCGAAGAACAGCGTGTTGTACCGCTCGTGATGGAATGTATCGAAATTCTTCCCATATTCTTCGATCTCATCCTCGTCATTATCGGGGATCGGCAGTATTGGGGGGTGGGGCGGCGCGCTGGAACGTCTGGCAAATGATGGTGATACTTTCCGGGCCGTTTTGCGTTTTGTCGGTTGAATAGTTGTCGGAGGTGCGGAATGCAAAAGGAGTTCGGCAATTTGTGCCAGAGAGTATTTTTTCAAAACCATTTCGGCGTTGTGTTCTGCCAGCTCGCGAAGTGGTTCTGGTAGCTTCTCTGCCGCAACAGCGATCAGCACCACTTTCTCTTTCGTCTCCGGGGACGGTTTCACTGATCGAGATGATCGTTTGGTGGACGATTTGCCAATACTGCTTTTCTTTGACATGTCCATCATTCCTTACTTACTACTCAATAAAAAGGGCGTAGCCTTTGATCGTACCTTCTTTCGGGTCCAGTCTCCCCCATGCCTGTTTGAAATCATTGAGCGGCATTTTCTCAGGGGACACATCTGAATCGGAGGTCAGGTATTTTCCTGGATGCGTGTTGATGTACCAGACCGCTTCCTGTCCATAGTTATCGTGGGCAACCCCGATGATGACAACAAAATGGTTAATATCGGTGTTTAATCCAGTAGGCACATAGCGTCCATCGGGCAGATATTGATAATTCAATCCAACGATAGCCGGGCGGCCATCTTTGACGCCGCGGTACAACTCATCGAAGGAAATGAATGTATCTCCTGATGGGGGGTAAGACTGATCAAGGCCATAGCGTCTAGCAAGCGCCAGTATGTCAGTCAGTCCAAGTAACCCGTCTTTTGCTCTCCGGTCATACAGGCCAAATTCGGAATACCCCAGCCACATAATCTCACTGGGATCAACACGGCGATAACCTTTTTCCGGTGTTTTGTCTGCGAAATAGTTAATCACCATGGCCAGGGTCGCTGGCCCGCAGGTGTTAAATGCATCTTCCTCGGACAGGAGCTTGAGCGAGGTTGTTAGGGTGTCCTCATTGATCTGGTTAATTGGGTTGAATTTCCACCAGAGCAAATCGAATGGCGGTTGGATGGAGTTTGGCGTGTAGAAGCATAAACCTTTTGGGGAACGGTATGTGCAGTCTGGAGATGCAGACACGGGCGGCGCGGACAGCACGGCCACGATAAAAATCGCAAGCACCAATACAAGGTGTTTTTTGTATCGCTCAGTTGAAATCACCAAACTAACCAATCCCATAAAAAGATGACGGTTTCAGCAACATTTTGCAAAAACCACATTGCACTGGCGGATCGAAATTTCACCCGGCGGGTACAGGTTCGATGAAGAGTACAAATCCGTAATCACTCAAACTTGAATCGTCATTTCTGGCCCACGATGCTTTAAAAACTTCGGTCGACATAGGGGTAGGGAGGACATCACTGTTTTCTGTCATGTTCCTGCCCGGGTGAGTGTTGAGAACCCAGACCAGGGTTTCTCCATCATCAGTAGTAGAAAGGCCGAAGGCGATCACAAAGTGATTGATGTGTTTTTGATCGCTTGCCGGTACGGGAAGATACGCTCCGGTTTGCTTATCGTAGTCATAGCGCATTCCGACGATAGCCGGACGCCCATATTTCAACTGCTCGATCAGGTCATCAAAGTGAATGAAGACGTTGCGATCTTCCGGGTACGCTTGCTGAAAGCCAAACTTCCCGGCGATCTCTCTCAAATTTGGTAACCCCAGGAGGCCGCTTGGGACATAAGGGGCTGTGTACAACCCCATTTCAGCGGCTTTCAGAATTACGTCGCTCGGCGTGACTGTTTCCAGACCATCATTTGAGCGGGAGCGGTAATAATTGATTACCATCGCAAGCGTAGTGGGTCCGCAGGTGTTGTATGGATTGGTGATGACTTCACCGGCAGTTTTATAGGTGTCCGGGGCAATCTGGTTGAAAGCGTTATCAATCCACCAGAGAACATCCATACTGGAACTGGGGGCGACATCCTCCCCGCGACAGCTTTTTCCTTCTTTGCATTCATGGATGCGAACAGAAGCCGGTGGCGATGCCCGGACAGTTGAGAAAGGGAAAATCAGATTGGCTAACAGCAAGAACAGGCAGACAAAGAAAAGGCTTTTACGGGTGATGTTGTTAATCATAGAAAAACGATGGGTTGATCCATCGTTTTTCAAAATTCGTCCCGGATTGGGAGGGACGCCGGTAATTGGTGTTGAAAACTGCTTTAGGGGACAGAAATACAGTCGGGCCGGCAAGAGAGATTTCGCATAGCCATTAAGGGATGTGGGGTTGATTGGGGTATCTCGCCCCAGAAACGCTGTGAGATCGTTTGCTTCTCTGCTCCTGTCGCTGTTTGATCAGCTCAATCCTGATCTTTGCTACCGCAACCGTCCACTGCAGAGAGGGGCTTATACGCCCATAAGTACGGATAAACTGCTGTAGTTCTTCGGCGTGATTGCGAACAACATTAGGGTCTACTGTGCCGGTATTCAAGACCTCATAGATAAAGGCGTCAATCCAGGTGGGGCAGTTCGCAACCATCCCCGATCCGTTTTCTTTAATCGTCCGGTTGATCGTCGTTACTTGCTGGCGGCAGTTCATATCATCACCCCGAATCCATTTGATCTTCTTACTGGTGAGAAGATGCTTTTAGCGCCATAAAAATCAAAAAATCCACCAGCGATTTTCAGCACTGGTGGAAAGGAAACTGATAATGCGTTGTAGGGTGGGGGACTTATCTACTAACTTGTACAGGCAACTCCTAGAAAGAAGTTATTTTGATATACCTGGAATGAGCATATGAAATCTTTGCCTAACCGCATCAGGTTGTATTCGAAGTGATTTCGAGAAATTGTTCTGGTAATGACGCGGTAATAAAGAGAAGTGAAGATGCGCGTTAAATAGGGGTCAGATCGCAGGTCATCAGGTGTACGGTAAATAACTTTCAGTTTTTCTACCGTGACCGGCGGCCCGTAGTATTCATTACAAAGTATTCCCCACACAATTTTTAAAGCCACCATTTTAACAGCCATATATGTTTGGGGATCAAATTGGGTAAGAGAAAAATCAAGATTTTCGCAGTAGCGGATGGTATTTGGGGTAATGAGCAGTACGTCATCCAGAGGCGGCATAGGGAAAGCCTCATCCTTCAACAATTCACTCTGGCGGCGCATCGCTTGAAGGAACCTGTTGTCAAGCGGACTAAAGTCATTATTGCATTTTTGACAGCTCGGTATTGTGATCAGGTTGCGCGTATTTTTAGGAAACAATTTTTTAGGGGGAATATGATCTCTGGTGATCTCCCCTTCAAGACCGCAGTAAACACACCGGTTTGGGGAAGGCGAAATCACAAGGGCAGATGAATCTAGAAGGGGATAGCTTATCTCGTCCACCATACTACCAGGACGAAATAATTCCAAAAATCACAAACTCTGATAACTTGTTTTCGGTTACAGTGTGGGGGGGTAAATCGGTAATCGCCTGTTTATGGCGGCCCGTTCACGAGCATATACAGTCCAATACTCGAAGGGTGTATCCACTCGCCCGTATACATTTTTACTTCGCACCCTTGAATAGGAGACCAGCGCCAGTCAATGTTTCCGATCTCATTGACCGCGGAAACACAAGCGACCCATCCGAGGAAGAATATCACTCCGATGATGGCGCATATGGTGATGATCGTTAAAATGGCGCTCCTCATAATCCGAAACCCTGACAGAAATGAAAGGTGTTATTTATTTGACGAATTTACAGCGGAAATGAGGAACTTGTCCAAAGAATGGCTGAGATTTTGGCATTATTACAGGGCTGAACCGTCCATTAATCAGTAAGAAATCCTGTTCGGAGTGAGATCATGGTTTGCGGTAGCCAGACAAAGACATGCGAAAATGAAACCAGAGCCGTTGGGGGGAGAAGTGTGGGGAACACCAGCATTAATAAGATCGAACGCAAGCTGGAAAAACTCTCCAGCCAACAGCACTATATCGGTAATCTGATCGCCGCGCTTGGAAACCCCAGTGAGTGGGTTTTCACAGGTGAAGTCGGGGATGCGGGCAAAAACTCACGGTCAAACTGTGCTTGTGGTCACCCCATTCGTTATATCTATTACATCAAGCGACCCAGAGATGGGGCGCTATCACAGGTCGGCTCTACCTGCATAGATCATTTCCAGGAGATAAACCCGGAAATGTATGCGGCGCTAAAAGAGGCACAGGAAAAACTTGAAGGCGATCTTGCTGAAAAGAAGGGGAAAGCTCGTGAGGCCCGGCAACAGGCTGAAATAGAACGCCTCGACAATGAATTCAACCAGCGAAAGAAGGCGATGCTCGCATTGTTTGAAAAATCCCGGAGCTATGGTCAATATTTCGTTCCGAACTGGCTTCGCTGGCTGTTCAACTACCGCAACAGGAAGAATTACCTGCACGCAGGCGTTCCCGATTACGAACGGAATGCAGATTACATACGCTGGTATAAAAAACAGATCGAAATGCTGGATAATCTGTACGAGGAAAACGAGGCGTTCTTCAAGAAACTCGGCGTTTCCTATCCTCTGTCAGAGGAAGAAATCTCTAAATAATAGAGAAAATAAAAAAAGGGGCTACGGAATATCGTGTTGAGTAACCTCTAAAAAAATTATAGAACAAAATAAATTAAATCGGAATAATATGTTGACATATAAAAAAAATAGGAGTATAATAAGATTAAAGATAAATCGAAAGGAGTTATGAAAATGAAATTAAGAATTAAAGAAACTCAAGAGGTAAAGGTTTTAGAAATAAGAGATAAGAACGGTATAGAATGGACTAATGATTTATTAGGAAATCATGGTGCTTTACAATTTAACGATGAAACAGAAGAATATGAAATGAATCAAGAAGATTACGAATGGTGGTCAGAATTCATCAAAAACCATGAAGCAGATGAACAAGAGGTAACGGAACTTGCTGAAGAATTAGGAATAGAAGAATCAGAAATTTGGGAAAGAATCAATCAAGAGTTGAACTGTGATTTAGGTGATGAACACATGATAATTCAAAATGTGTTAGAAGAAATTAGAAAAGAAGCATAATTAAAACAGCCTTCACAATTCATGTAAAGAGGGGGATATTTCCCCCTCTAATTCTTTATTTGCTTGGAAGAGTCATAAATAATAATGGACATTCTTAATTTGGAAGGATTAAAGGTGCTTCAAGTAAAAGAAACAGATAGTGATTATTGTATTATTGCTGAATCAGATGAAGAACCTTTTATCGTATGCCCTCATTGTTTTAAAATGAATCAATATGTAAAACATGGATATAAAAAGGGGCAATTATTCATGGACATTACTTTTCATGGTAAGCGTGTAGGAATTGTAATTGATAGAAAAAGATATAGATGCAAGGCTTGTCAAAAGACATTTTTAGAAGATTTGATATGTATGGATGATAAGCGATTAATGACAAAGCGATTAGTAGAGTACATTGAAAAGCAAACCTTATCCAAAGATAGGTCTTTTGTATCCATTGCAGATGAAATCGGCATTGATGAAAAAACTGTAAGACTGATATTTAAGGATATGGTGAAAAGACTTGAAGAAGAACACATATGTATAACTCCTGAATGGTTAGGTATAGATGAAATCTATCTAATTAATCAACCAAGAGCAGTATTAACAAATGTAAAAGAAAATACTGTTCTTGACATACTTTCAAACAGGAAGAAAACCACCATTGTAGATTATTTGAAAAATCTACATGATAAAGAAAATGTCAAGGTTGTAACGATGGATATGTGGAATCCCTATCGTGATGCTGTTCGTTTAGTTTTACCCCATGCAAAGATAGTCGTAGATAAATTCCATGTTGTACGCATGGCTAATCAATGCCTTGAAACAGTTAGAAAAGAACTCCGTAAGTCTTTGTCTTCTACTCAACGAAAAGTGCTGAAAAATGAAAGATATGTCCTTCTCAAAAGACAGAAAGATTTGACCATTCAAGAAACAATCAATATGGAAGCATGGACTAAATCTTTCCCTATTCTTGGGATGGCTTATGACTTGAAAGAAGCCTTCTATTCTATTTGGGATTGTGACAACAAGGAACAGGCAAAGATTGTTTTAGAAGCATGGAAACGAAGTATTCCAGTTGAGTTAATGAGTGCCTTTACTCCATTATTAACAGCGTTAAGTAATTGGGATAATGAGATATATAGTTATTTTGAATATCGTGCAACTAACGCTTATACAGAGTCAGTTAATGCACTTATCAGAGCAGTTAATAGTGTAGGCAGGGGATACTCTTTTGATGTGATTAGAGCGAAAATACTCTTTTCAGAAGGTATTAGAAAACAGGTGAAAGTTAAGTATGACCGTTCACTTAATTCCTTTAGTCATTCCTTGTATGATACGGTTGCAGAACCAACCTTTGAATATGACAATCTTGACTATGGGGTTGACATATCCACACTCTTGAAGAAATTGGAAAAGGGACTATAAAAGTCCCCTTCCACATACTATTCCGAAGCCCCCAAATTTTATAAACCGGTTCCGATGGGTAGGTCGAGACGGGTATTAAAAACGAAGTGTTTATATCCGGCTTTTTTGAAACGATGAAAAAAACAGGCGGCGAAGGATGGCGAGGAAGAAAATTCTAAAAGGGTTTTTAAAAAATTTCATAGAATCTGTACCCGCCCGTCTCCATTAATGCGCATAGCCAATACCCTAAAAGACAATATTTTTCAAACCAATTGACCATTAACCAAGACAGGGTCGCCGGTATCGCCACTTCTCACCACGCGCTTCAATTGCACTCTTTCTCAGGGCGTCTTACCCGGGGACAGGAGGAGTTCCAGCGTGCAGGTGTATTTGTTCGTGAGCGGACGGTGGGGGAGGTATAACTGGAACTCTGGCACAAATACATAAGTTCCCATGCCACTCCCCGGTCGCGCGTACAGCATAATCCGGTTCAGACCATTCGGGAAGTTATCATTCGAGCCGATATTGGTGTAAGCTGTCATTGAACTCTGGGGTGGGTCATTTCCGTTAACGGTATGAATATTTCCTGGCGAAAGCTTCGCATAAAAAGACGCCCCATTTGCAGGAAATCCCAAACCGTTGAAACACTCGCTCTTGCCGATGTCAATACGCCAGCCATCCCCCATCCCCCGCGCATCTGTTACATGCCATTCTTCATACGCATATGCCCGATAGTCGTATCCCACCTTTGAAAAATTTCGGAAGACAATTTCATCCGTTATCAGAGTTGCTTCGCCGGGACAAACCGTCACCGTAGCGGCATCATCCCCGCCGGGAGGCCGCCGGACACTGGCACACGGGTCACCGCTTGGAAAGTATCCTTTATACATTAACGGGAAATACCATACCGTTTCCACCGGTGCTTTTTGTTCCTTTTGACCCGTAAAAATAGAGGGGAGGAAATGTGAAAGAATGGGGATATCATAAGCATATACGACCTCAGGATCACACCGGATCGTTGTCGCATATATCACCCACACTACGCAAGTCAATAAAATCAAAATCACCCTGGTGAACCGTCTCATATTAATCAAGACGCAACCCCACGGTGATTTTGCTAACTATTCACTTTTTTCAATCGGTTTTTTGGCAGGCGGATTTTATTCTGGATTAAAGACGATCAGCTTTTCCAGCGCATCAGCCGCTTCCGGGTTTACCAGAAAGGCTATCCGTTCTTTCAGGCTGGTGTTCTCCCACGCCTCCATTTTCTCCTGCTTTTCTTTTTCGGACAGGTCGCCGTAGATCGTCTCGAAATTGGCCGTATGAACTTCATCCAGCCACGTATCCAGACGAACGGTATTAATCGTCGGGTTCATCGGCATTCCCGCCAATCCATATTCAATGAAATCGTAGGGGGTAGCTCTACCGGTGCCAGCGTAGAATTTCTTACCGTTCACAGTGAAATAGTTATAGCGTTCTCCACGACCGTTCTGCTCAAAGCTGTAGCCGAATTTTTCTTTAAACACACGGTCGAATATATCACTGATTTTCTTGACCTCTGCCTGATACCTGTCGATTGCGCTACCATACCGCCTTTTGAGCTGATACGCCATCCGCCCATTATGTCCGTAATCACCCCCGTAGCTGAACATATCTACGCCGATCTGGAATTGAGCCAGAACATCCCCATATTTCAGGGCATACTCCCGGATTTCATCCCCGGAAGCGCCTGCATTTAGGCGTGGAATCCACCAGCGCGGCGTGTCTTTGCCCATTTTCGTCAGACCATAACCTTTGACAAAATACTCATAGTCAGAGGCACAAACAGGGATGTACATACCAGATGGTTTATGGAATACGGCCAGCACTTCTGTTTCAGTTATGCTGGCCGCTCCGTTCGGCCAGAACGTTTTAGAAACGCACTTGTCGCTGTCTTCGGGCGTAAACTCACGGCGCGGCACACCCGCCAGCTCGTAGCGCTTCGCCTGCAGGTTCAACTCAAAAATATCCAGCATATCCCGAACCGCTCTGTGTAGCACCTTTTTATTTTGGGTCGCCTTTTCCCGTTCCAACCGGACACATTTGAGCGCCGCATCCACGCTTTCCAGCTTCCTCAACTGCCTTATTGCTGACTGCAAGTTTTCAAAACTCTCGCGTGTTTCGACATCTAAGGCGTGGAACGCCAATCCTTCCTCTTGCGTCTGGTGCGTTGAAAAATTTTCGGAAATCAGGCGGTAGGCCTGGTCTACTGTGGAGATGTATGAGGACAGATGTCCTTGAAAGAATGAGACAAAGGCTTTGTCAAACTTATTCCCGTTGAGCGGTGCAATATTCTGCACCCCGCTGGACATCGCCAGATCAGCCTTGATAACCTTAATTCGATTTTGACATACCATAATCACAGCCCTCGTTTCTCTCTCAACCAATAAATTGTTTTGCGTAAATCCGATCAACCGCGCTTTTATTCATACTTGTTGAGGGGTTGATCTAAAATCTTCAGCAACAATGCTATGCTGTATGGGGTCTCAAACTTCCCGATTGCTTCGCGTATCGCATCTTTCTCATAAGGGGGCGTTTTATCACTTCTGAATCTCTTGTACAGCATATCTACGACTGCATCATCCTTCGAGATCGTCGGCAGTTCTTTTATCAGCATATCCCTGGCATCTCTATCTGGAATCGAAAACCCTTCCTTGATGAGAAACTTGAACGCATCTTCATTCCCTTTTCTTACCATACTGATCAGTCCAGCGGTCGCCTGGCGGATATGATTACTTAAATTACCGCGCCGGGTATGCCGGACAAGTAAATCAAACGCTTCTTTACGCCTGCCGCCCATTTGACCCACCATGGACAGCATGATTGAGTACATGGTGGAAAGGGACTGGCTTTCTTCCATGCGCTTAATCAAGATGTCAAATGATTCTTCATCTTCTATCTCGGCCAGCCGCATCAATGCACTTCCATATAAATCTACTGATTTTTCGTTGGCGGCAATATCACGCACTGCCTGGAGCGTGTCTGGATTGAGTTGCCAGCCTTTGACCTTCGCAAGGACAGCCAGGGCGTTTTCGCGAGCAGTAATTGTCTCATCCCCGTTTTCGTTGCGCAGAATTTTTGTGACTGCTGGTACAGATCGCCACGATGCGATGTTGGCTAAAGCCTGTAGATATTTTTCCTTGCCAGCCGCGCCGCGCTCCACTGCGGCGATCATGTCGTTTTCCAGCGTAGGAAACTGCTTGTTCTTCAAAATTTCGGCGGCCAAACTGTTTAATGCCGGACTGGGAGAGGTAATCATTTCTCTCAGTAGGGTAGCGTCATCTGATCTTTTATCCGAAACGCGACGAAAGTTGCTTGCCCAACGGATTTCATGGCTGTAAGAAATCTCGGAGTCTTTGAAAGTTTCTGCATAAACTTCCAACCCCTTTCGTTTGCACTCAAGATCAGGTCGCAACGCTAACCATTCAGCTATTTTCAACTTATCATTAGGAGACGAAACGTTCTTAAGCAAGTCGTAGAAGACCTGCTTTGCTTTTTTTGATTTGAGGCCGGTAAGGGCGGCTAAGGCTTCATAATCAGCCCTTGTTTCAATTGGGTTCATGGGTTCGTAAGGATATTTCTGGGCTAATTTTCCCTTCCAACCATACCAGCTCATCACCGCCTCGATGATCAGGTTGATGGCGTGATCATCGTCATACTGGTTTCCAAGCAGTACCAGAAAGTCAAGCATTGTGCTGTTCCAATCGGATTTTTTGCGCAACAAAATGCTGATTTTATCAATGATTTTCTTGCGCATTTCCTGATCTTCCAAAACCTGGGTCATCTTAAGATATTTTTCATGATTCAAATATAGCTCGCGATTATAGCGAAGCAAATCCAGTGCGGGACGAACCAGGCCATTTAGGAAATCATATTCTGCCGGATCAGCGGTTACGAATTTCAAGAATGGATTTTCGCTCGAATCGGGATTTTGAACTTTCGACCCACCGTGATGACTGATATTTTGAACTGCTGAGTGAGATTTGTTTTGACAGACCATTTTTGCCCTCCAGATAAAGGTCTGTTTTTGAGACGCATTGATCTTCTTTCAGTTCTTATTTTGCGAAAATTGAAAGCAGAAAAAAAACCCCTGTCGGATTACAACAGGGGCGTCACAATTCGCAAGAAACTTTTAGTTCCATAGCGGATGCCGCATACTGGGCGGTGCATCCGGGTCGTCGTAATTATCCGGTCTTTCCCATAGCGGAAACGTAAAGCTACCCGGGTGTTCGTTCAAAATTCCAGCGGCAATGACCGGCAGGTTGGTACCCGTTGTAATTTCTTCATTCTCATCGCCATCGCCATTTACAAACTCGTCTAAAATACCGCCCATACTGCTGGCAATAAAGTGCAGAGAGAGGCGCAGAAACTTCTGGTCGAACAACGGATTGATAAGGATTTCCTTCCTGTCGCGGTTCACATTGATGTGAAAGGGCAGGGGGGTAACCGATTCGACTTCATTTTCACTGTTGATATCGAGAATTATCAGCGGATATTCTGTATTTTCATCTGAAGCGAACAGCAGGAAACGAACGTTATCCCCTTCATCATCATAGGTCAACCCGCCGAAAACATCGTTCGCGTCTTCGTTGTAAACCAGCACCTTCCAGTCTGTATGCTCTGGAAGCGTATAAACGCTAACCTGCGATGGGAGGCTGTCGTTTTGAATTTGCAGTTCAGTATAAATATACAGCGGTGCGCGCGGCACTTTCAGCTCACTGTCAGTGCAGTTGAGCTTATAATTGGCGTTCAAACAGCACGCCTTCAGAAATCTATCCGTCTTTAGAAGTTTTTCAGTCTTTTCCAGGCTCATGTGCAGAATGTTTGAAACAACATCCACACCAAGCAGTTCGTGCTTATCCCATGCCGTGATTACGAAATACGGGCAGTCCAGACTTACGCTGATTGATGGCTGGTTTTCGTGCGGAAGTTGACCACATTCGGGCAATAAGCCCAGAAAAATATCCTGATGGTGGCTGGCGAGCCTATCGAAGTCGCTGGCTTCATCCAGGTCGAACAAATGGCAGTTGCATTCCACCGGGTCGATTTCCAAGTCCTCATCCCCAAACCGGTCTGCAATGATAGTCACAGCCCCGCAGGTTGGGCAGGTAAAGGGGGTATCCAACGCGAACATCTTTCGGGGATAAGTATGTGTATGATGACAAAAATTACACTTCAATCCGAAAACGGATTTAGCCGCCATATGCCGTAAAGCTCCAAATTTAATAATAATTATTATATTTTATTAATTAATTTTACCATAAAAGTTGAACTATAATAATAGAAATGTTGAATGTCAAATATATTTATCGAGGACGATAGATGCAACTTCGCTTACCTTATTATTGATTCAATAACAATGCTCGATTAGAAGTGCTATATTTCGTGGATATATTGGCAAAGGTGAGTGGGGGAGGGTTTGTAATTCTTTTTCCGGCATCTTCAGATCGTATTTTCCATGCCCGTGAACGACTTGTATCTGATTGGTAAAGTTTTTCCAATACGCATCCGACCTCATACTGCTTCGTCAGGTCGGCGGGGGTTTTGATTTCATTCATCCATATTTATTAGATTATTTCGCCAATATGGAGGAAACTGGAGCAATTGTTCAACCCGAACTACAAACGGCGTGGACAAATGGAGAGAAAAGTAGTATATTGAATATACACTAAACACTGCAGGATGAAGCGGTTATCGTGGATGGTCACAACCAAATAAGCGTTTTACACGCAAAAATGACACCATTAACACTTAACTTAAGATAACTTAAGTTAAGTGAACGGGATTCGCAAGCTTTTTCCGGCCTCCCCAACCCCCAAATGTAGGATAGTCCAGCTAATTGTGTCCACAACATTAAAACGGCGGCATATAAACCGCCGTTTTATCGCTCACTCATCGTCGCCGCCTCCGGGATTCGGCTTCACCGTGCCGATCTGCTCGAACCTTTCTTTCAGATTTCGAGCTGCCTGTAATGCTTCGTCTTTGCGTTCCACCTGGCGTGTGTAATCCTTTACGGCTTGAATGATAAATTCATCCAGCGAAACACCCGTTTCTTTCGCATGGCGGCGTGCCAGTTCCAGAATTTCATCCGGCAGGCGCAGTTCCAATTCAACCATTTCAGTCATAATTCCAATATACGTTATTATGATGATGGTGTCAAATGCTTCCGCTGGCTCGGCTCTGGCGATCCTTTTCTCTGATGCCCTTGCCAGAAGCCTTGATCCGGCCAGCGCCAGGTTGTTATTAACGCGCTGATTATTATAATCAGCGCGTTAATTGCGGTAGCTTCCCCTTTCTACGCACCCTACCCTGCCGGACTCTCCCGCGCAATCCCCTCAATGATAATAGAAAGCCTAATACATAATGTTTTGTGAACAATTCAGCATATTCAATATTAATTGCCGTAAACTCTCACCCCATCCGATTCACCAGTTTTCCATCTGCGAAGCTCAAGGCCGGGCGTTCGCGCTCCTAATCCAGGTCTAAATGGTTCTTTTTGATGCGCTCCTGTGCCATCCGGTATGCCCTCTCATCATCGCGAACGGAAATCACGACAATCTGCATGGTTTTTTCGTCTCTGATTAAGCCGTAGACCACCCGTATTCCAGGTTTGTTCAATTTGATTTTTAGAAACCCGGTTAATTTTGAAGTTCCCCGATTGCCGAGCGGCTTTCCATAACCTCCTTCAGAAAATGGGAGTGGATTTTTAGAAACCTTTTCAATGGCTTTCAAGACCCGCTTCTGTTGCGACCTGTCCAGTTCCTTCAGGTCTTCTTTGGCTTCTTTGAGGTAAACGATGCGCCATACCATAGGTTAATCAATCGATTTCTACCTCAACTTCACAAAGCTCATCGGGTGAAATGCCCAATTCTTTCAGAACATCCTCATGCGAGGCCATTTCCCGGGCATCTGCCCTTTTCATGCGGCTTTCTGCCTCGAAGTACAAAGCATAGTCTTCCAGCGTTTCAACCATCAGCTCGTATTGTTCTGGAGATACCAGGACGGCTACAGGCTCGTTGTTTTTCAACACAACCTTGACCCCGGCCTGTCCTAACTCATCGAATATCTTCCCCGCCTCGCCGCGATTGAAGCGGGAAATCGGTACAATCCCCTTAAGGATATCCGTGATGGACGGGCTAATAAAACCGAGCATCATGTCCTCCTGTGAACAGCACTACCTCTACGAAGACGATTATAACACTTATCGACATATTTGTGGATATATCTATTGACCATTACGTTGATACTGCACGGCTGTCCTTCGCGGATCAATTATAAACACATCACCGCCCTACCCTGTCAAAGTCCTCTCTCTGTGCCGGTCGTATCCCGCTTTTCCTGTATGGTTTGCAGGATTGAAAACCATGCTTCACAGCCGTCATCATGCACCAGGTTTATAATTGTTTTGAATATATTTACTTTATTATTTTTTCCATTTTTAGCATAAGGAGAGTCTTGTGGCGACGAACCGCACAGGGAAATCCGCACGAGAGCTGGCAGAACACCGGCGTAAAACAGGCACTGCCGTAATTCTGGTAATCCTTGCGGTGGTTTCGTGCCTTTCTCTGGTGATTTTCAACTCGAACGCGCTTGGTATCGGCGGTGCAGGCGTGTTTATGCTTCTGCTCGTCATTCACATAACGGCTGACTGGGCCGAAGGCTTCGACCGCCGCAGTACCAGGGCAGAAAAGCGCACTGTTCGGGGTGCAGTTGGCGAAGAGGAGATCGGAAGCCTGCTAGATACCCTGGGGGATGATTTCTTTGTTCTTCACGATATTTCCAGCCCGTATGGGAACATTGACCATATCGTAATCAGCCGGGAATCCGGCCTGTTTTTAATCGAGACAAAATCTCATCACGGAAAAGTCCAAGTTGACGAAAACCGGCTCTTTATTAATGGGAAATCCCCTGAAAAGAATTTTATTTCCCAGACACTAAAAAATACTTTCTGGCTGAAAGATGAAATCAAAACACATCTCGGCCTGGACATCTGGATTTCCCCTGTCCTTGTGTTTTCAAATGCCTTTGTACCTTATATAAAGCCGGTCAAGGGGGTTTCCATCATCAATAAACGGTATCTGTTGAATATTCTCAATAAGCCGCATAAATCCGGCTCGGCCAATCGTCGGCTGTGGGATGAGCGTTTCAATCTGGCGGATCATTTACAGGGCCAGCTCTTTCACCACCTGCCGGTTGTCCATACCTGATAAATATTTGCGAATATTTATCAACGCCCCCTCCCCCACACTCATCCTCGATAATTTCAGAAATAAGCATAAAAGGCTGAACGGAAATTTACTGCTTTTTCATGTCCCCAATAAATTACAAATCTACAATTTTTATACATACGTGACATAATATTTAATAATAAATATTTTCAGGAGCAACATCGATGACCACCACTGTTGTACACATTAATGAAAATAAAAATCCTGGATGCCTCACACAGCTTTTGTGGTTTTTATTTGTGGGCTGTTGGGCATCACAAATATGGGTATTTATTGCATGGATGTTCATGGCATTAATCATTACCATCCCCATCGGCGTAAAAATGATTAATGTCTTACCGAAAGTGGTTGCGTTGCGGGGGGCAGATTCGCGCAGGGATGTTGTTGTCGTAACAAGCGGAGAGAATTCGACCGTCATCACCACAAGCAAGCCCGAGGTCAATATTTTCCTCCGCATCATCTATTTCTTCTGTGTTGGCTGGTGGGCTTCCTTGTTCTGGATGGAACTGGCATGGCTGTTGAGCCTGACCATCATCGGACTTCCTGCCGCTTTCTGGATGTTCGACAAAACTCCTGCAATCCTTTCTCTCAAGCGGTAATGAGAAAACAAAACCGCCAAACCCATGAAACAAAAACAGCGGCCAGAAAGCCGCTGTTTTTGTTTCTGTCTCGACTTTCCTACTGTCCGAGGACTGCGGTCACATACACTTCGGCGGTATACACGCCCTGATAAGTCCGTGCCGGAATATCCAGCTCGAATTCAGGAGTGAACCTGTAGGTGACCATGCCCTCGCCTGCCGCCGCCAGAATTGTGGTGTGATTGAGTAGCGAAAGAGACAAGCTTGCTCGAATATTAGGCTTAAAAACAAAAAATCAGGGCTGTAATTGGTTCGACCAGCCCTGATCTAAATCCCTTTGAATATGCGCGCAGATCAGCGGTGCTTTTTGCGGTTTTTCGCCTTTTTTACTTTTTTGTCACCGCCAAGCACCTCCCCTCTGGCGCGACGGGCGGCGCATTCGGCCAGGAGCTTGACAGAACGACCGCTCTCTTTGTGACCGTGGCGTTCCCTATCCTGGTCTCTCTTGCGCCGGTTAGCCCTATTCAGTTTATTCAAGGCGGTTGTGGTTATTCTCATCTGTTTGTCCCAATACATTATTCCTTCTAACGAAAGAATAAACTTGTTTTAGTATAATTATTATATACAATAATTATACAATTGTCAAATTAGGTTGTGAAATGTTGGCCCTGTGCTGTATACTTGCTATCATAAATTAATGATAATTTTATTGTGTTTTTTGATAAGTCGATTATATATGGATTTGATATGGAAAGCAGATCACTCGAACTCGAACGCGGACAGGGACTTGTTGATTACGCCCTCATGCTGATGCTGATTGGCGTAGCGGTGATTATCATCCTTGCTTTATTCGGCAACGGGGTTAAGGAACTCTACGAATTTATCCTGGCCGCCCTACCCCTCTGATGCTATAAATCATCTGTTTTCCTTAATGGGAAAGTAGAAGTTTTTTTATGATCTGATTATATGGCATTGGCTATGCGCATTATTTTAACCTCCGCAGTGGGATCGCTTATATGGAGTTATAATCCCCCAAACTGGATCAGCGGTTTCTTCGACCGATCATGAACGATTTAAATGTCAACCTGCACCCCGACGCTTTTGCCCTGCGGTTATGCCGGTCGCTTGAAGATAAAAACGAATTCCGGTATTACCAGGCTGTAACCTTCCCGAACAACCCGAGGAGTGGATGCGAGCTGTATCTGCGGCGTTGTATGGCGTTCGGATACCTCACCAACCCTGAAAATACCCCTTTGATCGTAGATATCCTCGATGAAGAAGGTTTAGTCATCCAGGATTTTGGCATCACCCCAGAAGGGTTTGAATATCTGAGGAAAACACTCAAATTCCGCGTGGATCAGAGTGTCACAGAATAAAGAGTTACAGATATGGATCACCCCTTATGGCTATGCGAACTAGTAAGACTCAAAAAGCCCTCGTTGAGAGGGCTTTTTGAGTCTTACTAGCTGGTATCGTTCCGAGAAATATTCAAGGATGGTTAATTCTTATGATTCACTCCGGGATAATGGGGGTTCTTTTTGATTTCCACTGTTACCAGCGTGTCGTTATGGTTGCCGCCGTGTGGAACGATCAACAGTCTGGTCATTTCAAAATTCCGATTCTTCCCACAGCCCTGACTGTTCCACCCGAAACAAATTGCTTTACCACCCGGCTTGACGATGCGCGCGATCTCATTTTTATGAGAACTCCAGAACGATGACTGTGTGGTTTTCATACTTACCGGCATTCCGACATTTTTATAACACTCGGCGATCTGCCGCGGGGAATATGGTGGATCATACAACACCCCATCAACCGACTCGTCAGGAAACATTTTGAGAAATTCCAGCGCATCCATATGGTAATCGGTTGGATAGTCCGGGTTGAGGTCATTCGTAATAAAGTTCACGTCAGGAGATTGTATAATTTGCCGGATTCTGTTTTCATTTGCAAACGGGTCAAGCCAAAGCCCGCAGGTGACTTCTTCTACCAAAAGTTTCGTGATAGGGGTGATACGGAACGTAAGGTGATTTGGCATACACCATACCCGTTCAAATCTAATTTCCAATGCCGCCTCCATAAACATCTTTTTATTTATGGTAGCAACGGCATTTATTGAAATTTTTGCAGGCAGTAAAAAGCACCCTATCGGTTGGATTTTGCTCACAAACCTGTTATTTTATTTTGAAAATCGAAACCTGCTTTTATAAATGGGTTTTTTATTTTATTGGTGTATAATTGCCGCATTCCGCATTCCCTTCCAAACCGAACGAACAATAATTTTCTGAAGGAAATTTATTTTTACTTTCTGCCATTGTTGACAATATCACGCTATCGTGATATAATTTCAATATCACAGCCGCTTTTTCGTGGAGAGAAATATGAACTTCGGAGCTGTGATTCTTTGAGCAGAATAAGGGAAAGGAAGGAACAGCAAAATGAAGCTCTCGGAATACATTGAAAACAATGATTGTCTGGTGTATGAGTACACCGGGACAATATGGGGAGATAATGTCACCGCAGACAACAGCAATATCCTGAAAAAGGATGATTTGCTGGCTCTGCTTACCGCACTACCCGATTTCGATGATGACATGTTAGACGTTCACCCCGTTTACGGTATTGGCCGTAAATTCGATGAGGACGGGTGGATGATTGGCGGCTATTATCTGCATGGGGATAAAATCGGTTACAGCGGGCATCTGACAGACGAAATTGTTCTGGTAGAGAAAAATTTTTAACGACCGCTGAAGCCGCCGCAGTTCTGGGTATGACAGATTCGGGGGTGCGGCGGCTTATCCTGACCGGCAGGCTCCCCGCCGAGCGTCATGGTCAACGGGTCTGGCTTATCCGGCAGTCAGACTTACATGGGATACAGCGGAGCAAAGCCGGAAGGCCGCGCGAGAAGAAGGATTAGGGGGAGCTATCGTCATACAGCAAACAATAAAAGGACGGTAAAAAAACGCCCTTTTATTGTTCATTTTTAATCATAAAATAGCGAAATACGTCTAATATTTAGACAGACCATTCAGGAGGTTCAACATGGTATGCAGTGATAAAACGAAGCATCCCGCCCGGATATCCACCGCGAACGGAAATTCCCCGATTCAGAAAAGAAAAAAAATCCAGCGAAAATGCTGGTAGATGTCGCTAACGCAATTTTGGATCGTGCAAAAGAAATCAATGTCTCATTGTTCGACTTGGCGTTTGCTTATAATGTTCGAGAATATATCGAAGAAACCTTGGGGGAAGATTTTGCCGCCAGTCTTCCCCTCGATGATGATGATTTCTGCTGGAAGCTGAGGGATCAAATCCTTCATCAGATAGATTATCTGAACCCGGATCGGGTGGAAACGTTCGATGAAGACGAGTATCTTGCGCTGAATTTGCGGGTAGATGGGCAGGATATTTCTCTATTCAAGGAAACGATTGAGAAAAGAACCGAAAGCTATGCCTATGTGCTGGGAATGAGTAATGGCAACTACTACCGGATACAAACAGACGACCGGCACGCTGATCCGAATGAACAGGAGATAGGAGATGTTGACATCGATGGCGCTGTTTTCGGTGTAAAAATCACGAGCTTGAACGAAATACCAAAAAACATTCTCGCTGTGATTAAAGAATATATCGAGCTCGATAATAATAGAAGGTGGGAAGACGAGGACGGTGATTGGTATGATGACGATGATGATGACTGGTAGGGCTTTATCGGGAGAAAAGTAATCCGTCCCACGGCCACCTGCTTTGCGAGGTGGCCGTGTTTTTTAGATTTCAAAACCCAATTATGAGAGACGAGAGTGACAGATCAAGAAGTCTGGTGTCAAAAATCTTCTTTTCGGTAATAGTGGAAATTGTCGCCTTTGGCCTCCCCATCAACAACTGTCACAGACAAGGGAAACCGTCCAATTACATTAGATTGGTCTAGAATCGCGCTTTACATCTCAACAGGCATATCATGCCTCACCTCGATGAGGTAATCGCCGTCATAACCGCATAAAGTATTGATTTTTTTAGCAACCTTTTTATACAGCACAAATTGGTGGTATCTAACAGACTCAAAAGTTTCTTCCGCGTCCCTGCCTTCCTTATTCGTAAAGAGAATTTTCAGTTTATATTTACTACGGAAAGCCTTTAATTCCCGTTCAACAATGGCTTTCTGGATTTTGTTATACAGAATGTATGAAGGGACATATGGATGCCGTCGAAACATCAATCTATCTTCCATAAATTCGACTTCTGTATATTTATCAATTCCTGTGTCGTTTACTAAAACCGTTTTGCGAATGTCATCGGGTATTCCCCATCCCCCATATTTTTCCCCGTTTATCGTTATTCCATACGTATAAAATTCAATAAACAAAATAAGTCCCAAAACAACCAGGAAAAGCTTGATCGAAAACCAACACCCAAAGCTCAAATCGTTCATTCATGTCCTCCCCGATGTACGTACACGCCGCCCTTTAGATGCACACTTATTTCGGTATAACCATTTCTATTAACCACTAAAAACTGAGAATTTATATACCATCGTAAAATGACAAAACACTATATCAAATTACTCCCCCCTACCCTCCTTCACTAAAAACCGTACTTTGTTAAGTAACCCAGAAACAATCACTAAATCGATTATAACTGCATTTTAATACTAAACAAGAACGCATACGCAATTTTAGAGTTTATAATCATAACCGAAATAAGACCGCTCATGTCTTATTTCAGCCCCGACGCAGTACCACTTCGTTTATCAATTTGATGGTAATCTGAAGGAGAGAAGCGCACAGGGGATGGCTAAGAATTGCGATCTACCGGAGTCATCAGGTTCAGGATAGGGCGGCAATCAACCTGAAACAGCCTCTCGTTAATTGACCATCCCCTATTCAAGAAAAACAATGATACAGGACAGTTCACCTTATAACCAGCGTGTGAAAGATTTGCACGCGCAATTAATTGCGCTGACACCGGTCGTAGCACCCATAACTAGAGATGGTTCAGCGACCATCTTGCCATCGCCGATCCTGGATTTAATTATCATATCCAACCGCCGACTTGAACTTCTGCGAAGCCAGGTTGATATCCCCGATGAAATTCACGGGCTTGCTGTTCCTGAATTTCGGTGTATAAAGCGAATTTATATCACCAGTGAAGCAAATCGGATTTTTTCAATACTGATTGATCCCCCTACCCTGAACTTCGAGACAATCCTCACATCCATTCAAGACTATGAGGGGGCTGTTGAGGTTTGGGTTCTGGAACATCACCAGGTCATTGATTATTCTGAATATTTGATCTCTCCCAATTCACCTCCAAAGCGAATTAATCTTTAATGAAACAATTGTGTGCCCCCATCGTTATTGTGATATATTACACAAAATAGCCTCTGCCCGCCGCTCACCCTCTCTGGCGCAGACCAGACCATCCTCCTGGCGGAGGCGGGTACGGGCATGGGCAGCTACCAGTTCTCCCCCGCCTTCGGCCTGTTCGTCCCAGCCAATACCTATGCGGGTTCCTACACCGCCACCCTCACCGCCACCATCGTGGCGGGGCCGTAAACGACCTGAAACGGGCTGGCGAATCCAACCGCCAGCCCGTTATTTTATTAAAAAATAAAGATTTTCCGCGATTTTCTTGGATTATCTTAAGGTATTTTTTCTAAAAAGTATTGACAGGAGCGGAAAATCTGGTATAATAAAACCTGATGTCTGCGTTACAGACTGAGAACGCATTGAGAGGCACAGGCACAATGACCGTCTGCTTCACCCACCAGCAGCACCAGCCAGTTCCCCAAGCCGCTTGCGGTTCTGGGTCTGTTCTGTCTGGCTGTTGAGGGCCAGGGCAAACGGGCAGGTAGGTACACCAGATCAGGGCCGCAATCGCTTGCGGCCCTTTTTGGCGAAAGCCTATATCCCAAACCGCGAGGTGCGACATGGCAGGAGAAAAGAAGCAAACCAAAAAGGAACGCGAGTTCCTGAAGTGGCAGCAGCGGGTGATCGAACGCGAGCGGGAGATGACCAATGAGGAGCTACTCCAGGAGGTCATCGGCCTGGCTGGCGGCGACGATTACGACGGTTGCTTCACCAAACGGGGGGCCTGGGAATTCGACTACCTGCAAGGAAAGCTCTACGAGCGGCTTCAGGGCTGGCTGGAAGAAGACAAGGCCCCGCCTGCGCCGCAGTGCAGAACGTTCGACTGTGGATCGAAAAGTTGTGGGTTCGAGGCCCACCAGTCACCCTTTGTTGGGGCGTAGCTCAATTGGCAGAGCGATTGACTCTGGATCAATAGGGACGTATACGAGGGGGACTATTTAAAACATTTTGTCATTAGAAATCCCGATTTCGATCTCGACAATTTTTTCAATCTGGGTCTTCCCTCTGAATGGGTCGAGTACGGAATTAAAAAGGAATTGGGTATGGTTCCAGACGATTTGAAGGGCCGGAAGTGGAATGTGTCACCAAATCCGAACAGAATTAAAAAACACATCCATCCCTCGCCTTATGATCCTGCCGTGGTGGCCGTCAAAGGGGAGGACGGGGAGTTCGAAATCCGGTTTGGCAAGCGATTTGCGAGTGAGGCCAGTTGGATTATTACCCCAGTCGATTAACCAATCGACTGGGGAGATTTTTGATTCCGGAAAGCATTTCCGTCTGGATCAGGTTTTGAACCTGTTCGGCTACCACTTCCACCGGCTGATTAGCATCAACTCTGAATAACACGCCATTTTCCCGGTAATAATCTACCAGCGGTGCGGTCATTTCGCGGTAAATTTCCAGGCGCTTCTGAACAACATCTGGCCTGTCATCATCACGGTGATAGAGGTAAGCCCCATTACAGAGACAGTTCTGGAGCGGTCGGTGAATGGGGTGGAATGACCGCTTGCACTTTGAGCAAACCAATCGTTCAGGAAGCCTTTTGACCAGCACTTCCTCATCCGCATCAAAATAAAGAACAAAAATCTGAATTTCAGGCAGTTCGCGATCCACCATGAGATCGAAAGCCTGAGCCTGGGCGAGATTACGGGGGAAACCATCCAGCAGAACGCCGCTGTAAGAATTCCAGAATTTCAATATTTTTTCTTTCATAAGCTGGATGGTGACATCGTTAGGGGCAAAATTGCCCGCGTCAATCAACTCCGTAACCAGCCTGGCAGTCGGCGTATCATAAAGGCGTTGTTCCCGGAGTAAATCCCCCGCAGAAATATGAAGGATATTGGGAAAAACGGTTTGAATAATATCGGCCTGGGTGCCCTTCCCTGATCCGGGCGGCCCAATCAATATACAACCAAAATCCATATATATTCCTCGAAAAATTCAAATTCTATTCACAAATATAATAGCGGTGACAAATCAGAAATTTGCACACACGGAAAATTGTTAGTAAAATATTGAGGGGAATTAATTGAAATTCTCGCGGCTACAATCATTTAATACAATAATTATTTTCCTCCGCTGGAATATCATTATGTCAAAAAGAACAAGTACATCGGATTTTGGAGTATCAAAACGGCAGGGTCACGACTCGTCACCGTTTTATAAACTCAACTTGATGCAGGGTTTAATTCGCGAAGGTGCGATAATCACCGCGAAAGAAGCCCACTATAATCTTGAAAATATTGAATCCTGGGCCGACCGGGTGTACTGTAAATCCTCGGAACGGATGACCGAAATCCCCGATAACAGCGTTGCGTTGGCAATGCACTCACCCCCCTACGCTGTAGGAAAGCAGTACGATGAAAACCTTACTCTGGAAGAATATCTGGGGTTGATTGAAAGAGTTAGCCGAGAAGTTTATCGCGTGCTGATTCCAGGGGGCAGGTACGTCATCAACATCGCAAACGTTGGGCGTAAACCGTATCTAAGTTTGGTGTCCTTCTTTTATAACCTGCACCTGGAGCTAGATTTTCTCCCTATGGGAGAAATTATCTGGCAGAAGGCTAAGGGTGCAAGCGGGAGCTGTGCATGGGGAAGCTGGATGAGCGCAAAAGCACCTCGCTTGCGCGACCTTCACGAATATCTGCTGGTATTTGCAAAACAGAGTTTTTCGCGTTTTGACAGGGGCGAGTCGGACATCTCAAAAGATGAATTTAAAGAAGCCACCCTTTCAATCTGGAATATACCGCCGGAATCCGCCCGGCGAATCGGCCATCCTGCACCTTATCCGGTAGAACTGGCATCCCGTGTGATCAAGCTGTTTACGTATAAGGGGGATGTTGTGCTGGACCCCTTCAACGGGTCAGGAACCACTTGCGCAGCGGCGAAGATGTTGGGGCGGCATTACGTAGGATATGACATTTCAGAAGAATACTGCCAGCTTGCCGAAAGAAGGTTAGAAAGCCTGAATGAAGTTGGGAGCGCACAAGAGAAGTAAAACACCACGTTTGTGGTGTTTTTTTAGAGCTGTTCTCCGATGGTATCTTATTCGGTTATATCTTCACTCTCCCGACTGAATGTACCGCGGTTGAATACCGATTATACCTGCCAGTTATCAAAGGCGATGAATTCAACCCCGCTTTTAACGCAACCGCCGACATCATAATCCCGAATAATGCCATCATACCCATGTTCTTTAGCGTGTGAAGCACCACCCGCTAAAGCGGGTGGCTTCCGAGTTCGGCGTGAACAGCCAATCCGAAGATTGGACTTACACTCACTCCCTCGGCGTGACTTTGGGCGCTTCCCGCCCTAGTAAGAGTTTCTTGGAGAATGTTGACCGCTGCGTTGAAGTCTCGGTCGTGGTGAGCGCCACAAACGGGGCAATCCCAGAAGCGAATCGAAAGCGGCATATCGGGGTTGATGTAGTGGCAAGCAGAACAGCGTTTGCTGGACGGGAAAAAGCGGTCAACTTCGACCACGAAACCGCCATTCCAAGTTGCTTTATACGCCAGTTGTCGTTTGAACTCACCCCACCCTACGTCCGAAATAGCCCTTGCCAGCTTTCGGTTTTTGACCATTCCCCGCACGTTCAAGTTCTCCAGCCCAATCAGTCCAAATTCCTGCGTCAGCCTGTGGCTGACTTTGTGCAGGAAATCGGCCCGTTGGTTGGCGACTTTTTCGTGCTGACGGGCGAGGGCAAGGCGGGCCTTTTCCCTACCGCGAGAACCTTTCTTGCACCGCGAAAGATGGCGTTGCAGGCGCACCAGTCGTTTTCTGGCTTTCAGAAGATACTTGGGCGGGGTAATCTCCTGCCCGTCTGATGTGACCAGAAACGACTTCAGCCCAAGGTCAACGCCGACTGCACTCGCCTTCGGCTGTGGTTCAGGGACTTCCATTTCCACTTGGACAGACGCGTAGTACCGACCAGACTTGGTTTTCGTGATGGTCAGGTTCTTGGGCTTTCCTTCCAATGGACGGTGGATTTTCACCTTCACCTTGCCGATTTTTGGA
>Ga0134095_1000340_pt1 | contig 49163 bp, 45 predicted proteins | sample 6_2taG_FD_94449 | JGI IMG/M metagenome (GOLD analysis project Ga0134095, IMG submission 94449) | Switchgrass degrading microbial communities from high solid loading bioreactors in New Hampshire, USA - 6_20_20_110_A2 metaG | ecosystem: Engineered > Bioreactor > Semi-continuous > Anaerobic >... | reverse complement strand
TCCGCCGCACTCGATCACGACCGTATCGGCGTAGCTGTCGCCCTTGACGGCCACCACCCGGCAACCGCGCCGGACCGTCACATTCGGCGCGGAAAGGATCCTCTGCCCGAAATCGGTGTCGAGGTCGCCGTCAAACTCTGCCAGCAGCGTCACTTCGCTGGCGATACGGCTCAGCTCCGCAACGGCACGCAGCGCGAGCAGCTCCGACCCGACCACGACCACCTTCCGGTCGACCATCAGCGGCGCGTAGGTCATGGCGCTGTAGCACAGGCCGCGCATCTCAAGCTCGTCCTCGCCCGGGACGTTCAGACGCACGCCCCGCGTGCCCGTCGCGATGATCAGCGTGCGCGTTTCGTAGGCGTGCCCGTCGCTGACCTCGACCCGGTAGCCGTCCTCAATCGGCGTGATCTTCGTCGCGGGAGTACGCACGCGCATGAAATCCAGATAGTCAAGCTGCGAGCGGAAGCGTTGAATCGTCTCTTCGCCGATGATCACCTGATAGTCATCGACCCACGGCAACAGCAGACGGCGGCGCGTCCGGCCGCCCAACCCGGGTGAGATCAGCAGCGCATCCATGCGCTTGCGTACGGCGAACGCCGCCGCCGCCAGCCCGGCCGGTCCACCCCCAACGATGATCAGCTCATGCATGGTCCGTCTGCTCCTTCGTGGTGTCTTCAGGCTCCGGCGCGGGTGGAATGAACCCGCCATCCATCAGCGCGCGCGTCATGTCGCGAGCCGCGCGGATAATCGCCTGCGCGCGCTCGTACTCTTCCTCGTAGGTGGTCGCCCGACGCGCGACGCCCTGCTCCTGCGCTTTCATCGCAACCGCTGCCGCCTCGCGCGGGAAGACATCCCACTCGTCCATCGTCGGCAGGATGTAGTCGGGCGACAGCCCCTTTTCCTCGGCCATCTGAGCCAGCGACTCCGCCGCCGCGATCGCCATTTCGTCCGTGATGGTGGTGGCGCGCACGTCAAGCGTCCCACGGAAGATGCCCGGAAAACCGAGCGAGTTGTTGACCTGGTTTGGAAAGTCGGAGCGCCCGGTCGCCACGACCGCCGCGCCCGCTTCTTTTGCGTCCCACGGCCAGATTTCGGGGATCGGGTTCGCCGCGGCGAAAACGATCGCATCCTTCGCCATCGTGCGGATCCACTCCGGCTTGAGCGTGTCCGGCCCCGGCTGCGACAGCGCAATCACCGCATCCGCGCCGCGCAGCGCGACCGACACATCGCCCTGGATCTCCTCACCGTTGGTGATCTGCGCCATGTGCCACTTCTGCACAAATTCGGCGCGGCGCAGGAACAGGTCGCGGCGATGCTTGCCGAGAATGCCCTGCGCATCGGCCATCAGACAGTTCGCCGGGTCCGCGCCATAGCGGAAGATCAGGCGCGCGCAGGCGACGTTCGACGCGCCCGCGCCCATGAACACGATCCGCATATCCTTGAGCTGCTTGCCGACGATTTTGGCGGCGTTGATCAACCCGGCGAGGATCACGCTGGCGGTGCCCTGCTGGTCGTCGTGCCAGATCGGGATCTCGGCCTGCTCGCGCAGCGTGTCGAGGATGCGGAAGCACTTCGGCTGTGCGATGTCTTCCAGGTTGACGCCGCCGAACGCAGGCTGGAGCATCAAGACCGTCTCGATGATCTTGTCGGGATCTTTCGTGTCCAGCATGATCGGCACGGCGTCGATCCCGCCAAGGTATTTGTACAGCAGGGCCTTGCCTTCCATTACCGGCAGGCCAGCTTTCGGGCCGATGTCGCCCAGGCCGAGCACGCGCGTCCCATCCGAGATCACCGCAACCGTGTTCCACTTGCTGGTAAAGTCGTACACCAGCTCAGGATTCGCGTGGATCGCCCGGCACGGCGCCGCGACGCCCGGCGTGTACCAGATCGCGAAATCGTCGAGGTCGCGCACGCGGCACCGCAGCGCGGTCTGCGTCTTTCCGCGATAGAACTCGTGAAGACGCATCGCTTCCTCGGCTGGTTTTTCGGCCCGTGCGAGCAGTTCTTCTTTCGTAAACGTCTCTTCGATCATGTGTCTCTCCGTAAACGCTATTGATTGGGGAGTATGCCAGAGCGCGCACCAGCCACACCCCGGCACCCCCATTATATGCGAAGGTTACAGCGTCTGCTTGAAGGGAAACAAAAGCGCCGGACTTCGTCTCGAAACCCAGCGCAGGAAAGACTTTTGCGGATGGACGGGCAAGCGCCCGGCTGGTTACTCGCGGCCGTTGCCGCTGCTCACCGGCTGGCTGCCGTGATCGACGTGATCGTATTCGAGCAGCAGCGACTGGTAACGCTCCCGGTAAAGCTCGGCGCGGGCGCGCTCCAACTGCCAGATCCGGTCGATACTATCTTTGAGCGGCTCGTAAATGGCAGTCACTTCTTCGACACGCTGGCGTAGCGCCTCAAGCTGCTTGTTTTCGTTGCGCCACGCTTCGTCGTTGGTGACGGTGAACTGCTTCCAACGCTTCTGGTCGTCGGCCACCCAGTCGTTCCACTCCTGGCGGAAGCGTTCTTCCGACAGACGCTGCATCTCGGCGACCTCGTTGATGCGCCGCCCCAGGCGCTCGGCGATGCGCTCGAAGTCTTCCACAATCTTCCGCATCTGGCGATGTGTCTCCGTCCACGACTCGAAGCGCTCCATGTAACGCTTCATGTCCTCGTCGTAGGCGCCAAAGCTCTTGGTGAGCTCCGCCACCTGCTGATCGCGCTGTTGCAAAAGGAGAGTCTGCTGGTCGGTGAACTGCTGCATTTCCTCGCGGCGATCGCGCTCGGCGGCCTGAAGCTCCAGCACGCGCTTTTCGCTGCGCAGCACCATTGCCTCAAGCGAGTCCAGCTTGGGGCGAACCGCGTCAAGCTGCTTCTGAAGCTCCGGGATCTCAGATTGCACGTCCGAGATACGGCGCGAGTCCTGACGGCGCTGTTCTTCCAGGAACAGCAGGCGGCGCTCCGGCTCCTCGAACTTCTTCGCCAGGTCCTCAACCCGCTGCTGAACTGCCGCTAGCGCGGACGCCACGCGATCCCGCTCGACACGCGCAGCGGGCAGTTCCTCAATCGCGCGGTCGATCTTGTCAATGCGTTCTTCGACCTCGCGCACCATCCGCATCAGGCTCTCACGGGCGATGTCCGCCCGGCGCTCCGCCTCGCGCTCGGCCATCAGGCGCTTGCTTTCGGTGCTTTCGATCATCTGCTGGAACTCAATGCGAAGCTGCTCTACCAGCTCGGAGTCACGGCCGGTCGGCAGAAACGCGCTGCGCATGCTGGACTGTTCGCTCTCCAGGCCGTCGATGCGGCGCAGAAGCTGTTCGATCAGGTCAGACTGCTGAGCAAGCCGCTCTTCCAACAACGCGATATTTCCACGGTCGCGGCGGCGCTCTTCGTCCAACCACTCGATCATGCGTGCTGCTTGTGCCAGGTCCATCGCGGCCCTCCCTCACATCATGTTGCTTATGGCTGCGCATTATAACACAGTCTCCGCCACGCAAGAGGGTTGATTCCATATCGCACGCAAATCGCCCCTTGTCTGCGAGCCAGCGAGGGCTATACTTGCGAGCATGATCATCGCTATCGACGCGCGACTGAAGTATTACCGGCCGGGAGGCATCGCCGAGTATGTGCGACACCTACTCGGCGCGCTGGCGGCGCTGGACACGCGCACCCGCTACGCCGTCATTCACCATTTCCGCGATAAGGAAACACTCACCCCCGGGCCGAACTTTCGCCGCGTCTCCACGATCACGCCCAGCCATCACCGCTGGGAACGCTGGCTGCTCGCGGCGGAGATACTCCCGCGCCGGATCGACATATACCACACGCCCGAAGGCATCCTGCCGCAGCGTGTCGCCCGGCGGCACATCATTACGGTCCACGACGTGCATTACCTGCATTACCCGCAGTACATGACCGCCGACAGCCGCCGCTATTACAACGACCAGATTACCCGCTCGGTGCGCCAGGCAGACGCGATCCTTGTCCCGTCCGAGGCGACCAAAGCCGATCTCGTCGCGCTGTTGAACGTCCCCGCCGAGAAGGTCACGACGCACATGCTCGGCGTGCACGAGATGTTCCACCCGGTCAGCCCAGAGGCGGTCGCCGCCGTTCGCGCGCGCTATCACCTGCCCGACGACTACCTGCTGTTTGTCGGGACGTTCGAGCCGCGCAAGAACCTGCCAGGGCTGTTCGCGGCGTATGCCCTGCTGCGTGAAGAACTGCCGGACGTGCCGCCGCTTGTCCTGGTCGGGCGGAAGGGCTGGCTAATGGACGAGATCAACGCGGCGGTTGAGCAGCACCGGCTGCACGACGCGCTGCGCTGGATCGAAGACGCGCCCCGCACAGACCTGCCCGCGCTCTACGCAGGCGCGCGGGTGCTGGCCGTCCCGTCGCACTACGAGGGATTCGGGCTGACCGTGGTCGAAGCGATGGCGTGCGGCACGCCGCCCGTTATCTCTAACCGCGCCTCGCTCCCCGAAGTAGCCGGTGACGCCGCGCTCCAGATCGACCCGGACGACCCGGCGGCTCTGGCGGATGCGTTGCGCGCCCTGCTGACCGACGACGCGCTCCACGCCGAGCTTCGTGCACGCGGGCTGGCGCGGGCCGCGACGTTCACCTGGGAGCGCACGGCGGCGGCCGTTTTGGACGTGTATCGCAAGGTCGCGGCGTTATAATCTGGCTTACACCCTTTCGTGACACCCACCGGATAAACGTGACGATGCGAATTCTCTTTCTGACCGCGCAGCTTCCCGAGCCAGCCCACGCCGGGGGAACGCTTCGCACCAGCGGCCTCATGCGCGGCGCGCACGCCGCCGGTCATACGCTCCACCTGCTCTCGTTCGCCACGCCGTCCGCAACAGAAGCGGCGCGGTCCGCGCTGGCAGAGTACTGCGCGCGCGTCGAAACCGTCGCCCCGCCCCACCGGCAAATCGCCGACCGGCTGCGCGATCTGCTGCTCAGCACGCGCCCCGACATGCAGCGCCGCTTTTATTCGCCCGACTACGCGGCGCGCCTGCGTGATCTGCTGGCCGCCGAGCAATACGACATCATCCAGATCGAAAGCCTGGAGATGGCGACGTATCTGCCGGTGATTAAGAGCGTGCAGCCCGGCGTGCGGACGATTTACGACTCGTTCAATGCGGAGTTCGACCTGCAGCGTTCGATCTACGAGGCGGAGCGCCGCGAGCTTAAGCGGCTCCCCTTCGCAGCGTACTCGCTGGTGCAGTGGCAGCGGCTGGTGCGCTTCGAGCGGCAGGTCTGCCAGACGGTCGATCACGTGATCGCGGTGTCGGAAGCAGACGCCGCTGCGTTCGAGCGCCTCGCGCCCGGCGTGCCGGTGACGGTCGTCCCGAACGGGATCGACGCCGAGCCGTATTCGTGTTGCGACGGCAGCCTCGACCTCGGCCCGGCGGCGTTGGTCTTCACCGGCTCCATGAGCTACCGGCCCAACGTCGACGCGGCGCTGTGGTTCGCGGACGAGATCCTGCCGAAAATCCGCGCCAAGGTGCCGGGAGCCCGTTTCTTCGTCGTGGGGAGCCAGCCGCACGCGCGCTTGCTGCCGCTGCGCGACCGAGACGACGTCGAGATCACTGGCTGGGTGCCGGACGTGAACCCCTTTTTGCACGCGGCGGCGGTGTTCGTCGTCCCGCTGCGGATGGGAAGCGGCACGCGCCTGAAGATTCTGCAGGCGATGGCCGCCGGGCGTGCGGTCGTCTCGACCTCGCTCGGCGCGCAAGGGCTGGACGCGCAAGACGGCGTCGCGCTACGTATTGCGAACACCGCGCCGGACTTCGCACGTCAGGTGGTGGAGCTGCTCGGTTCAGAAGAACAGCGTCAGGCGCTTGGACACGCGGGCGCGGCGCTGGTCGCGCGGCAATACGACTGGTCGGTGATCGTCCCGCGCCTGCTGGACGTGTACGATCGCCTGAATGGCGACGGCAAACCGGCCGCCGCTCACTCTGGACGCGGCACTACCTCGATCGTCGACTCGTTGCGGTAGGTGACCATCCCCGGCTTGCCGCCCTTGATTTTGCGCACATATTTGCGCAGCGTCATGTCTACGATCACACGCGCCTCGGTCCGCGCGCCGCTATAGTACGCGGCCAGCGAGGCGGCGCGCTCCAGCACGTGCGGCGGCACGTCACGCCCCGACGACTTGACGATCACATGCGCGCCGGGGACGCCCCGCGCGTGCAGCCACAGGTCCATCGAGCCGCCCTTGTCGAACGTCACCACGTCGTTCTGGCGCGCGTTCCGCCCTACCCAGATCACCCAACCGTCGTCCGTCGTCACCTTGAGCGGCGCGGACTGCCCGCCGCCCGGTCGCCCGACCGGCTTGCCGCGCCAGTAGCCATTCGCCTGCAGCGCCGCCTGCACCTCGCCGATCTCCGGCCAGTTCGTCGCCAACTCGAGGTCCGTCGCCAGTTGGTCGAGGTAGTCAAGCTCCTGCCGGGCGGATTCGATCAGTTCCGGCACGGACTCGCGCGAGCGCTTGGCCTTCTCGTATCGCTCGAAATAGCGCTTGGCGTTCTCGATTGGGGAAAGCGCCGGATCCAGCTCGATCGTCAGCTCCGGCCCGTCGACCTCATACTGCGCCTTAAATTCGGTCTGCCCAGGCGTGAGCGTGTACTGGTACGCCAGCAGAAGCTCCCCGCTCTGCCGAAGCTGTTCGAGCGCCGCTTCATCCGCCAATGAGCGCTCTAGCGACTCGAGCTTCTTCCGCACGCGATCGCGCGCCTCGTCCAGCGCCGCCGCAACCGGGCGCTTGGCCGCTTCGTACGCGCCCTCGCCCGTCAGCGGACCGTAGTATCGCTCCAGCGCCTCGCTGACGCTGGCGCACGGCTCCCATTCCGGCACGTGCGTCAGGCGATAGACCGCATATGCCGAGACGCCGTCCTCGTCCACGGCCACGCCCGGTTCCCACCCCCCTCGATCGAGCGCGCCGAAAAAGTCTTCGATCGCGCCGAGCAGCGCGCGCGGGCTGGTGTCCGCCGCCTTGATGTTTGTCTCGCCGGTCGCGCGAAAGACGACCTCTTTCGCCACCAGCGGGCTGAATCCGAGCACCTGCTTCGTCAGAAGCTGGCGCGTCTGCTCGCCCGGCGCGCTGTCGAGCAGATCGCCGAGCAACGTCAGGGTGAGCGCTTGCGGCTCGCGCTTGAGCTTTTGCGGGGGTGGCGGCTCGTAGGGATGGCCCGGCAGGCTGACGCGGACGCGGTTTTCTTCCGGCCCGACGCGCCGCACGCAGTCCGCAATCACCCCATCGGCCCGCACAAGTAGCAGGTTCGCGCGGCGCTCCATCGGCTCGACAATCAACGAGAAGACGCCTTCCGGCCCGTCGAGATCGAAGAAGATCAGCCGCTCCCATGCGGGCTGGCGCACGGTGTCGATCCGCGCGCCTTCGGCGTAGCGGCGCAGAAGCAGCCCCAGCGGCGACGGTTTCGGCACGCCCCGGCGTAGCTTTTCGGCGGAGAGCAGCACGCGCGGATATTGCTGGTTCGCGCTGAGCAGCAGATAGTGCCGCTCCCGGTGGGCGTAGACTTCCAATCCGAAGCTCTCGGCGTCTATCTGGACCGAGTCTTGAATCCGCCCGCCGCCCAGCCGGTCGCTGAGCTCCGCGACCAGCGCGCCGATCGTCACCGCGTCGAAGTACATTGCCTCTCATCCTTCCCACGCTATGGACGCCGCTTTTTCGCCGTATCCGTAGCCCAAAGGTCGATTAGTCAAGATAGAATTGTGATGCTACAATGCGATCTAAGCCGTTAGCTGTTAGCAGAGCGTCTGGCGACAAAGCCGAGTCTGCCTCGCCAACCATCCACTATCGCCGAGAGGACCGGTTTTCGTTCCTGCTAATCGCTAACCGCTCAGAGCTTAGCTGCACCGGAACAGCGCACGAGAAGCCACCAGGATGCGCATCGCCATCGGCTCGACCAACCCGGTTAAGTGTAGCGCAAGCCGCGCCGTTTTGTCGCGCGTGTACCCGGACGCCGAGTTCGTCTGCTTCGACGTGCCGTCGGGCGTGCCCGCCCAGCCATGGGGCGACCTCGAGGCGCGGACCGGAGCGCTCAACCGGGCGCGCGCCGCGCTGGCTGCCGGAGACGCCGATCTCGGCGTGGGCTTGGAAGGTGGCGTGCAAGAGAGCGAGTTCGGCCTGCTGACGACCGCCTGGTGCGTGCTGGTCGATCGCACGGGGCGCATCGGCGTCGGCGGGAACTCGTGCACGCTGCTGCCGGAAGCAGTCGCCCATCGCGTCCGCCTGGGGGAAGAGCTTGGCGCGGCAATGGACCGCCTGGTTCAGCAAGAAGGCACCAAGCACCGAAACGGCGCGATCGGCATCCTCACCAACGGCCTCGAAACGCGCCAGAGCGCTTATGAAACGATTCTCCGGCTGGCGCTGGCCCCATTCCAGAATCCAGCCTGGTATCCGGTTCCGTCCGGGCAGAGCGACGACGCACTCCACAACACGGGGGGAGAACGATGAGACGAGAGCTGTCAGCGATCCGGTGGTTTGCCCTGGTTCTGATCCTGGCGCTGGCCATCAGCGCCTGCACGGAGCGGGAAGCAACGCTCGACACGGGGCCAGTGGTTCGCCTGCGCACCGGCGGCGAGACGTATTCCGAGTCCGTTTATAGCTATTGCTGGCCTCAGTCCGACGAGAACGTGGCGTGCGATGTGGACCTTTCGGCCCGCGCCCAGCCAGCGCAACTCATTCAGGTCGCACCGGGTGAGCCGCTTGAGGTCGATCTCTCGGCCGATGATCCGCAGCCGGAGTCGATTACCGTGACGCTGCTCGACGGGCCTGGCGGGCAGACCGAGCTTGCCGCAACCGGCGAAACCGTCGCCTACACTGCGCCAACCGAGCCGGGGCAATATCGCGTGCAGGTCGACGTGCAATATGCCGACGTGAACGGCAGCGAGGCGTATGTCTCGTATGTGTTCGGACTGGACGTGGCAGGTGAAGCCGTTGCCGCCGCGCCGACTGAAGCGGCGGAAGAAGCCACTGAGGAAGCGACCGCCGAGCCGACCGAGGCCGTCACGGAAGAACCCACCGAGGAACCAACCGCCGAACCAACTGTTGAGCCAACCGTCGAGCCGACTGCTGCGCCAACCGAAACGCCCACGCCGCTCCCCACGCCCACGGCCGCTCCAACCCTGACGCCTGTGCCGACCGAAGAACCGACTCAGGAAGCAACCGAAGAAGCAACCGAGGAGCTATCCGCAGAAGCGACGGAAGAGGCGACCGAAGAGTCTGACGAGCCCGAGCCGACTCAGGAATCGCGGAGCGCCGGGATCGCGCAGGTGACGGAAGAGCCGACCGAGGAAGCGATTGAGGACGAAACTGACGAGCCAGTCGTAACGCCCACTGCGCGCGCAACTGTCCGGCCGACTGCAACCGCGCGCCCCACGGACGAGCCGACCGAGGAACTAACTGCCGCCGCGACAGACGAGGCTGAGCCGACCGAAGAAGCCGGCGAAGAGCCGACCGCTGAGGTCGAGGCGGCTGATGAGCCAACTGAGGAACCGACTCGGGAGACGCGTGTAACGCCGACCCTCGCCGCAACCGACGAGCCGGAAGACACGGTCGAGCCTGAGGAAACACGTGAAGAAACGCCCGAAGCCACCGCTGAGGATACGGAAGAACTCGGCAGCGTGGCGCTGGTCGGAAACGTGCGCATCGTCGAGGACCGCCTCACCGTCCCGCTGACGGATGCTGAGGTTACGTTCACGTATACCCCGGCGGACGATCCGTCGAACACCGCCACTTTCGAGACGACTACCGACGAAACCGGCCGGTTCGCGTTCGACCCGATCGAGCTGGACGAGGACGACACGATTCTCCTGACGATCAGCGCGCCCGGCTACGCGACGCAGGAAATCGAACTGAGCGGTGCGGACGCCTATGCGTTGCCGGTGATCAACCTGATCCTGCTGCCGCTCGCCGCGCCCACGCCCGAGCCAACCGCCGTCCCGACGGCGACGCCCGTCCCGCCGGAGCCAACCAGCACGCCGCCAGCCCCCGAGCCGGTGACCACCTACCCCAGCGGCGCGCCGATCCTCACGCTGGCCTATGCGGGCCGCGCGTACGAGCCGCTCGGCTACCAGTTGTGCCAGCCGGACAGCGAAGGCGCGCTGACCGACTGCATTCAGGAGCCGACGGGCACCGCCGTCCAGCGCCGCCTCTCGCTGATGCGCGGGGCTGCGGCGCAGCTTCTGATCGCCGGGGATCGCCCGGTGGACGTCCGGATTGAGTACCTGACGGACACCGGCATCCAGACCGGCCAGCCCGAGCAGCGCCTCGGCGACAACATCATCCTGTTCACCGTAACGCCAGAGCCGGGCCCCTACATCATGTCCGTGCGCGTGCTCTGGGACGACATGCAGGTGACGTACTACTTCCGCGTCGCGATCACCGGCTGACGCACCGGAAAAAACACTCACTGTGCTGTATGAAGCGGTGGCGCCCGTTGGTGGGTAGTTCACCGCTTCCATGTTAGAATCGGTAAGGGAGGCTCTATGAGCACAACAACAGCAGACCCGGCCCCGGTTCGGAGGCACAAGCGCGACGTCCGGTGGAAAATCGTCGCTCCGGTGGTCATCTCAGCCATCATCGTGCTCGCAATCGGGGTGGTGCTGATCGTCGCGGTCGCGACCGGCTCGCTGGTCTTCAAGCAGGTGACGGTCGTGAGCTTGTGCCTGGGCATCCCGTTCATCTTGGTACCGCTGGCCCTGCTGTGCGTTGTGCCATACCTTCTTGTAGCCGTGCTGGCGATTGGCGTAGGAAAGGCGTATGGAGTCACCCGTCCGGTCATCCGGTCCGCGCGCCACTTCACCGAGCGCGTGACCGCGCGCACCCACCGGACTATGCCACGCCTCGCCCGCCCGCTGATCGCCTTGAACCAACGCCTATCCCGGTGGGAACATACGCTGATGGGTTGGCAACGTTCGTCACTAGGAGCAGGAAAGGACCAGTCTCATGAGTGAAGCATCCAGAACTCAGCAAGGGACGCAGCAAGGCGATCAGCAACGCAGCGGCTTAGAAGAGCAGATGGACAGTCTGCTTGAAATGTTTGAAGAGCAGGAAGCGCAGGTGTGGGCATATGCTTTTGGCGCGATCATCGCCGTGCTGATTGGACTCATCGTCGCCTACTACGCCGCCCAATCGATGCGCGAGAGCCGTAAGAGCACGTTTGAGCGCCTGCGCGACTCCGTACGCGAAGGACTGGGGATATGACGGATCGACTTCCGAGCTTGCCCGAAACCAGTATTCGAACCCGCGCGCTGGTGATCGGCGGAGTGCTGGGCCTCGTCGTTGGGCTTCTGGCTGCCCAGCTTTATGCCCGCGCCGCGGAAGAAAACGGCCAGGAATCGCCGAAAATTGGCACGATGGACATTCTGCGCCTGACCATCGCGCTTGTCGCCATTGTCCGGCAGATTACGGAAATGGCGTCTCAGGACAACAAGTAGCCGGACCCTGCCTTCCCGGTGCCCGATGAAAGCGCATGATCCCGCCGGTGACTCCGCGGCCCCCGAGTCCGGCGATCATGCGCGTTTGCGCGCCATGCCCCTGACCGATCGCTCCACGCTGCGCCGCCTCGCGTCACGCTATTTACCGAGGCTGGCGCGTCTCGGCGTGCTGGCGCTCGCGCTGATCAGCTTTGCCCCCGCCCCGCCGCGCGTGGTCCTCGGCCCGCCGCAGACCGTCGAAACGCATCATCCGGAGATCTGCGTCCACACACGCCTGACAGATGAGGTCGAGGAATGGAAGATTCAGCGCACGCTCGCGCTAGTGCGGGAGATGGGCGCGCCGACGATCGTCGAGTATTTCCCGTGGCCGTATGTCGATCGCGGCGAGGGACGCTATGATTGGACCCACTCCGACCGCATCATCCGCCACGCCGAAAATCAGGGACTGCGCGTGATCGCGCGGCTAGGGCTGGTTCCCGCCTGGGCGCGTCCCCCAGCCGAGGAACGGGTCACCTCGCTCACCTATCTGACGGAAGACTATTTTGACGAGTTCGCGGCGTTCGTAGGCGCGTTCGTGGAACGCTATCGAGGGCGAGTTGAGGACGTGATTATCTGGAACGAGCCGAACCTCAGCCTGGAATGGGGCGGCCGCGCGCCCGACCCCGACGCCTACGCTGAGCTGCTACGCCAGTCGTACGCGGCGGCGCACGCCGCCAATCCGGACGTCCGCGTGCTGGGCGGCGCGCTTGCCCCCACGCTGGAAACCAGCGGCTCCGCCATGAGCGACCTCGCATTTCTGGAACGCTTATACGAACTGGGCGCGGCCGAGTGGTTCGACGCCCTCGCCGTGCATACATACGGGTTCACCGCGCCCGCCGATGATCCGCCCGATCCCGGCGTCGTAAACTTCCGGCGCGTCGAGTTGATCCGCGAGATCATGGTGCGGCATGGCGACGCGGACACGCCGATTGTGATCACCGAGAGCGGGTGGAGCGACGACCCGCGCTGGACGAACAGCGTCCGCCCCGGCCAGCGTATCGCCTACACGCTGGACGCCTTCGAGCAGGTCGCCGCGTGGCCCTGGGCCGAGGCCGTGTGCATCTGGAACTTCCGCATCCCGGTCGACCAGGCGAACAGGCGCGACGCGTATTTCGCGCTGGTGTCGTCCGATTTCACCCGCAAGCCCGTCTACGAGGCGGTCCAGGCGTATGCGCGCGGCTGGGACTCGCCGTACCTGCCATGAGCCGCCTCGATACCGTCCGAAAGTGGGCGCGACGGCATCCGCGCTGGACAGTGGCGCTTGCCGCAGGCGTAGCAGCGCTGCTAACGTTGTGGGCGCTCACGCGGCCCGGCATGCCGCTCGGCCCAATAGACCTGACGTGGCACCGGATGCAGGTCAACCGGGATTTCTACGTCGGGATCGATCCGAGCTATCCCCCGTTTGCGGAATGGACGCCCGACGCGATCGTCGGCATCGAGCCGGACATCGCGCGCAAGCTTGGGGAGCGGATGGGCGTCGAGACGTCGATCCTGATCATGGGCTATGATGGGCTGTACGACGCGCTCTACACAGGCGAGGTTGACCTGATTCTGGCCGGGCTGCGCGCTGATCCGCTTTACGCCGAGTGGGTACACTACTCCCCGCCGTACTTCGACGCGGGGCAGGTGCTTGTTTCGCGGGCAGATGCGCCGGTCGGCGAGATGGCGGCGCTCGACGGCAAGCGGCTGGCGGTCGAGATCGCGTCGGCAGGCGACCAGGCGGCGCAACGCTGGCAGCGGCGGCTGGACACGCTGCACGTCGAGCGTTACCTTCTGCCGGAAGATGCGCTCGTCGCCGTCGAACGGGGTGAGGTCGACGCCGCGCTGGTCGATGCGATCACCGCGCGGGAATACCTGCGCACGCATTCCGGTCTGGTGCGCGCCGCCGAGATGACCGCGCCCGACGAGTACGTGATCGCCATGCGGCGCGCCAATTACCGGTTAATTGAGGCGGTCGAAGCATCGCTCGCCGACATGCAGGCAGACGGCACGCTCGACGCCATCATCGAACAGTGGCTCGGTCCAGAGCCATCCACACAAGGAGAACGCAATGCATCTTCGTAACGTGCAGGACGCCACGCCTGCCGAATCCGATCATGGTGAGACGGTGTACGAAACGGTCGGTCACGTGGCCGGGGGATCTACCAGCCACAGCCTCGCGCAGATCGTCCTGGCGCCAGGGAGCGCCTCGCTGCCGCACTATCATCCGGTGGCCGAAGAAACGTATCACATTCTGTCTGGCGAGGGCGTCGTGCAGGTCGATCAAGAGCGAGTGGCGGTTCAGCCGGGCGACAGCATCACCATTGCGCCGGGTGAGGTACACCAGATCACCAACACGGGGCAGTACGAACTGGTCTTCCTGGCGATCTGCGTCCCGGCGTGGACGCCCGATAACAGCGTGTACGTCGATTAACCGGCGCGGCTACTTCCCGCCCGATGCGAGCCGGTCCAGCAGGCGATAAATGTGGCGCAGAACGGCGTGCTGGTTCATACCTGCCAGCGCGCACAGCAGCCACACGACCGCCAGTTCCATCGGCTCCGCCGCGCCGGGCTGCAGCACGTCCTGATTGACGATCGCGTACAGCAGAAGCATCAGCAGGCCCATCACCGCGCCGAGCGGCGGATTGAACAGATACCAGCTTACGTGCAGCGGGTCGAAGTCGCGCAGGTGGGTCGTGTGCCGCTCCAGCGTCAGGAAACCAGACACCAGCGCGCCGAGCACACCGAACAACACCGGATAGAAAACGATCGGCACGCCGCTTGCCGGAAACAGCCCGCTGCGCTCGATTAGCGTCTGCCCGGTCAGCGCGATGACGACCCACGCCACGCCCCACCACAGGTAATACTTCAAAAGGCGCGGGCGGTGCACCGCGATGTCCTTCTCGACCTTGCGCCGCCGGTTGAGGTCTGCGCGGATACGGATGACGATGGCGCGCGCCTCGTCGTAATTCTCGCGCTTGGCGAGCAACAGCGCGCTGGCGTCGTGCAGGTCTTTGAGGTACATGTCGGTCTCGCCGCGATCGCCGCGCACCTCGCGGATAATCTCTTCGTGCAGCGCCTCAATCTGCGCCCACAACTGGGCGATGTTCTCATCCGGCACAAGCTGCACCAGCAGATCCGGATCAGATTCCGGCGGGGGTGGCTCGCCGAACAAAACCAGCGATTGCGTCCGCGAGGTCCCGCCGCCAAACGGGTCGCCCACCGCTTCGGGGAACGTCCCCACCTGGACGAGCGGCCCCGTTCCGAAGGGGTCGCCCACTGGCTCGGATGTAGGTCGCGGCTGTGGCTGGTGGATCAGACCACCTTCGCGCGGGTCTTTGGCGTCGGGCGCGTCCTCGATGTCATTCAGCGGCTGGATCGTCCCGATCGACGGGCCGGGCGCTTCGAACAACGGGCGGTCGGCAGCGAACTCCTGGGGCGGGACGAATGGCGCCGATTCATCGGACCGGGCGGGCGTATCGTCCACCTTCAGCGGCTGATCAGTGTCATCGCCGGTCAGAATCGCCCGCCCCTTCCCACGCAACGAGGCGCGTTTCACTCGGGGAATTTCGCTGTCAGCCATGGACAACCTCGCGGGCCAGATCACGATATTCGACGGCGACGATATGATCCGGCTGGTATTCGAGCATCGACAGCCCGGCGACCGGCGCTTCCGGCACCACATCGTCGTAATAAATCAGCGTACGGAGCATCTTGCGCCCGAACACCTGGCGCAGTTCCTCGACCACTTCCTGCGCGTGCTCCGACGCGGGCCGGTACATCGTGCCGAACAGCCCACCGAGCGCCAGCGTCGGGTTGAGGCTTCCCTTGATCCGCACGACCGTCTCCATCAGCGCGCGCACGCCGCGCATGGCGAGGAACTGGCATTGCACCGGGATCAGCACTTCGTCGGCAGCGACCAGTCCGTTCGCCGTCAGCACACCAAGCCCTGGCGGTGTATCGATCACCACATAGTCGAACGGGATGCGGCTGCGCTCCAATGCGCGGCGGAGCCGGTGCGCCTGTTCCGGCTGGCCGACGAGCTGCAATTCGGCGGCAGCAAGGTCGATGCTGGCGGGAACGAGCGCGATCTGCGGGCGGACCTGCCGCAGCACCCGCGCGAGCGAGATGTGGTCGTACATCAGCAGCGAGTAAGCGCTGCGCCCGATGTTGTAGGTGTCGAAGCCGAACGCAGCCGTCAGCCCGCCCTGCGGATCGAGATCGATCAGCAGGACGCGATGGCCCTGCTCCGCCAGCGCCACGCCGAGATTCATCACCGAGGTAGACTTGCCAACGCCGCCTTTCTGGTTGGCAACCACCCACGTCCGCGCCATGCTATCCCGTCCAAACCTGATCCCAACCTGGCCGCATTATAGCATGAACCGTCTGGGCGCGGAATTCAGGGGAAACACGGCGGAGCCCCCACAGCAAAACCGGCAGCGCGCAGGCCACCGGCTGTGCCTTATGTCATTGTGTTGAAACTTCCCCCGTTTACTCAAGCGGGAGATGTGTCAGAAAGACATCGCTGCCACCATTCGGGGCCGAATCTCCTACCTGCCCCAGCGTCAAGCCGGTCAGCGCGAGAGTATCGCCCTCAACCGCCAGGAACAGATTTTCCTCGGCGAACTCGTCCGCGCCATCGTCCTCTGCCGTACCAAGCTGGCGGATGCTCAGCGTTTCGCCCTCCGGGGAGAAGGTGATCACCACCACGTCGAAGCGCCCGGCGCTACCCGCCAGACTACCGTCGGAGTAACCCGCGACGACCAGGTTCCCCGCGCCGTCGCGCTTGATGTCTGCGCCCTTGTCGTTGAGCGCCGTCCCAAGCTGGTTGGCCCACACAACATTTCCATCTGCGTCGAATTGCGCGGCGATGAGGTCTTTATCCCCAGCCAGCGGCCCGCCAAAGTCTCCCGCGACAAAGCCGGTTACGGTGAAACGTTCGTCCGCCGCCACCAAGCCGGTCGCCTCATCCCAGCCCTCCGTGCCGAACTGTCGCATCCAGGTTACGCTCCCCGCCGCGTCGAAGACGGCCAGGAACGCATCAATCTCGCCGATGGCCCCGGCGATGTCACTGCTGGTCATGCCAGCTACTGCGACTCCGCCTCCCGGCACGGCAGCCACCGCCTGCCCTTTGTCCTCGCCTACACCGCCGAACTGCTGGATCCATTCGATCTCGCCTTCAGGGCTGATCCGGGCAACAATGACATCCTTGTCCCCGGCGTTGTCTCCGCCGAGCGCGCCGCGGCTGTAGCCGGTGACATAGATCGCGTCGTCCTCCGCGACCGCCAGCCCATAACCGCGATCGGCTGCGTCGCTGTCGCCGAACTGGACGCCCCAGCTTATTGAGCCGTCCGGCGCGAGCTTCGCCAGGAACGCATCATCCCCCTGGCTGCCCGCGTGCGCGCCATCCAGATCGCCGTTGGAGTAGCCGACCACCAGCACGTTCTGCTGCGAGTCGAGCGCCACGCCATACGGGCGCTCGGTGCCCTCCGTGCCAAGCCGAGTGAGCCAGACCTGCTCACCACCGGCGTCACGTTTCGTCACCACGACGTCCAGCTCTCCGGCATGGTCTTGCCCTTCGAGCGGACCTGCTACACCGAGCGCGTGGATCGTCGCGCCCTCGGCGTCAATTGCGACACCGCCAGCAAAATCCATGCCGGCTGTGCCAAGCAGTAGCCCGTCCAGAGGCTCGGCGGAACCGGCTTGTTCCTCCGAAGTCGCGAGGAAGCTGGCGAGATATGTCATGCCCTCCTCAAAACCGCGCCTCCAGACGTCCCAGTCGTGGCCGCCGTTGTACACGCGAAACTCCGCCGCGACGTCGCTTTCGCGCGCCAGTTGGTTGAACAACAGGTGCGCTTCCAGGTCGAGATCGTGCCACTGGTCAGCCGGATCGGGGTGCTTCCACTCGTCATCGCCGACTGCGATAAAAACGTAGAGCGGCTGGCCGGGATGCGCGAACGTTTCCAGCGCCACCGGGTAGTTCAACGACTGGTAGATCGCCTCGTCGAATAGCTCCTCGCCGCTGCCGAAGGCGCCGAACTCGCGGGCGCTCGAGTCGACTGGTGGGAGCGGCGTGTAGACCGCAGGGCTGAGAATCAGCGCGCCCATAAACATCTCAGGATGTGCCAGGGCATAGCGCATCGCCCCGTAGCCACCCATAGAATAGCCCCCAACGATGCGGCTGCCTGGCGCGGCCAGAGTGCGATACGTCGCGTCCACGTAGGGAATCAGATCGCTAAAAAACGCGGTTTCCAGCGCTTCACCGCCTGTGTAGGACGAATCAATGTAGTAACCGGCAGCCTCAAGGGACGGCATGTCGGGCATGATCGCGATCAGCGGCGGGACGCTTCCTGCGTCAATCAGCGCATCGAGCGTGTCCAGCGCGGTCACCCAGGCGTCTTTGGTATCGCCGCGCCCGTGCAGCAGGTAGATAACCGGGTAGTGGGCGTCCGATTGGTCGTATCCGGCGGGGAGGTAAACGTTCAGATCATAGGGCCGACCCAGTGTGGCGGAGTCGAAGGTATCCTCGACGATGGTGCCGCCCTCCTGGCCTGACACAGCCAGCGGACCTGCAAGCAGCGCCAGGATGATCACGCTCCACAGCAGTCGTTTCATAATCTTTTCCCCTCGCAAAACACTCAATTCAATCGGGGGGTTCCGGTGTTAGGAGCTGGGACTTCAGCCCTCGCTGGGCAGCGAGCGGGGCGCAGGCCCGTCATACTCCACCCCATGCGGATCGATGGCACGCATCGGCCGCTCGCGCGTCTGCTCCTCGCGGATCTGCGCGACCAGCCCCGGCACGCGCGCCATAAGGAAGAAAGCGTTTCCTAGCTCGGGCGAGATGCCGAGGTCTAGCAAAATCGCGGCGAGCGCCCCATCTACATTGATCGGGAACGCGCGTCCGGTCTGCGCTTCGAGCGCACGCGCCAGAAGCGCGATACTCCGCACGCCCCGACCGGCGACGCCTGCCTCATGGGCGAGGTCGAGCAGGCGCGCAGTGCGCGGATCGGCGGTATGAAGGCGGTGTCCGAGGCCCGGCAGACGGCGCCGCGCCGCGGCATACTCGCCCACCACACGGCTCGCCGCGTGTTCCAGAATAGACTCGTCGCCGCCCGCTTCGTCAATCACGCGCTGCAGCAGGTGCATGCAGTCCTCGATCGCGCCACCGTGATGCCGGTTGATACTCAGGAGCCCGGCGGCAATCGCGCCGTTGAGCGGCGCGCCAGTGGAGGCTGCGGTCCGCGCCGCCAGCGTCGAGGGCGGCGTCGCACCGTGATCGATCGACGCAACAAGCATCGCGTCGAGCAACCGCCCGATTTGTGGGGATGGAAGGTCGCCGGTCAGCGCGAGGTAGATTGCCTGCGCGAACGTGACGCGACCCATCAGTTCGTCGATCCGGTAGCCCCGCAGCCGGATCTCGTTCGGCTTGACCTCGGTGATCGCCGTCTTCCAGCCTTGCTCCTGCTCCGTCATGCGCTTACTCCCTTGGAGCGCTGCCCAGCCGCGCCAGCGCTTCGTGCGTCGCGCGCGGGATGTCATCGAACGACTCAACCACCGTCGCGCCCGCTTCGCGCAGCCGCCGGACTTTCGCTTCATACGTCCCGCGCTCGCCCTCGATGATCGCGCCCGCGTGGCTGAACCGCGTGCCGCTCCGCGCGCTTCGCCCGCCAATGCACGCAATCACCGGTTTGGTCAGCGCGCCGGACTCGATCAAATCAGCAACCTGCTCTTCTTGCGAGGTCCCGATCTCGCCAAACAACACGATCGCACGCGTCGCCGGATCCTGCTCGAACAGGCGCATCACTTCGGGATGCGGCAACCCCACGATCGGATCGCCGCCGACGTGCACCAGAGTCGAGGTGCCGATCCCCGCCCGCGCCAGATAGTACGCGATGCTCGTGGTAATTCCGCCGCTGCGGCTGCTGACGCCAACGGGGCCGGGGAAAAACCACTCGCGCGCGCTGGCCGCCCGTCCGCCCATCATGCCGAGCACCGCCTGCCCTGGGCTCAGCACGCCGAGCGTGTTCGGCCCGACAAAGCGCGCCCCCACGCGATCCGCTTCGTTCGCGATCTCAAGCACGTCGTAAATCGGGACGCGATCCGGCACGATGACGAGCAACTTCACCCCGGCCGCGATCGCTTCTAGCGCGGCGCTCTTGACCAGCGGCGCCGGAATGAACAGCACGCTCGCGTCGATCGGGCCGACCTGCTCCCACGCTTCGCGGACCGTGTCAAACACCGGCACGCCCTCGACCTCGCCGCCGCCTTTGCCGGGCGTCACCCCGGCGACGATGTGCGTCCCGTACGAGCGCATCAGCCGCGTGCGCGTGAGTCCCTCTCGCCCGGTGATGCCCTGCACCAGCACGCGCCGGGCGCTATCCGTCAGAATCGCCATGCATCCCCTCGCCGCGTTGTGCTATCCGGAACTCGTCCAGACCCAGGATCGGCAGACGGACATAACCGCCCCGGTTCCCCTCGAAAAAGCACTCGACCTCGCACGCCAGACACTCGATGCAGCCGCCGCGCCGTGCTTCCTCACGCGTGATGTTGAGCACCGGCACCTCTCCGTCAAGCGAAAGAATCTGCGGGACACACGTCTTCACACAGATTTTCGTCGGGCAATCACGGCAGAGCGCATGGTCAAAGGTCACCGTGCCGCCCGTCACCGTCTCGAAGCGGAACGGCTCGCGCGCATTGCGATCGGCGTAGTCGCTCATCGCCACGTCGATCACGGGCGTATCGGCGATCAGGTCGCGCAGCCGCGCAGCGCAGAACTCCGGCGAGTCGTCCTTCCCGTAGCCCTCAAGCGGAACCGGTAAGAGGGGCCGCGCGCGCTCAAGGATGGCGATCGCTTGCTCTTCGGCGTTGCCGCCCAGACGGATCACCGCGGGAACGGTGAGCGGTTCTTCGAGGAATGCCTTGACCAGCGCCCGCGCAGAGTGGTACTGCTCCTGGCTGGCAACGCCGCTACCGCTGGCGAAATAGCCATCGATGCCCGGCTGGCTGAGGATGATCCGCGCGGCGCGATAGACCTTACTGGCGGGCGGATTGCCGCTCGTGTCGACGAAGTTAGCAATCTGCAGGCCCTGAGCGTGTAGCGCATCCATGCTCATCATGCTGCCGCCACCGCCCGCGCCATGAAAGCCGACAACACGCTCGCCCCGTCTGAAGCCCTGGCGCATCTGGATGAAGAAAAACGTCCCGCGATAGTCGCCACGCTCGACGTCCCAGGCGATCCGCTCCAGCGGGGTCGGCGGGCGATCCAGCTCGCGCGCGAACGGGATGTCCAGCTCCGGCTGGCGGAAGACGGCGTAATCGTCGATCGTGATGCGACAATCTGCTGCGATCAGCCGCCCATCATCCGTGAGCGCCAGAGGATTGATCTCGGCGGCGCGGGCGTCGTAGCGGCGAGCGACCTCGTACAGCTTCGGGAGCAGGTCGCCTAGCTGAAGCAGCAGTTTTCCGCTGATCCCGGTGCGCCGCGCCAGATCGCGCGCCTCGAAATCGCGCAGCCCCGCGCGGATGTCGATCGTGTGCCGTGCGAGGTGTTGCGGGTGCTCCCTTGCGATCGCTTCTACACCGGAGCCGCCAAGGCTGCTGAAAATCATGACCGGCGCGCGCGCCTGATCGTCAATGATCACACCCGCGTAGAATTCGCGAGCAATCGCGAGCCGCTCCACGACGAGCACCCGCTCTACCCGAAACGCGCCGATCTCCATGCCGAGCAGCGCCCGCGCAGCCTCAGCGGCCTCGTCGGGCGTCTCGGCAAACCGGATCCCACCCAACGCTGCCCGCCCGGTCACCCACACCTGCGCCTTGACCACGACCGGTCCGCCGATGACCTCAGCGATTGCGCGCGCTTCCTCGGGCGTGGCTGCCACATCTCCGCGCGGAACCGCGATCCCGGCCTTCTCAAGCAGCGCGCGGCCCTGATACTCGTGCAGCTTCGCCATGTCCTACTCGCTCACCTGCGCCGGAGAGATGCGAAGATCCGCGTAGGCAGTATGACTGCCATGCCACGTCGAGAGGCCGATCTGCCCACGCTGGTACGGCGCCGGATCGCGCCAATCGAGCTCGGCACGCTCGCCGCCGCCTTCGGCCACAACGATGAACCGGTCGCCGCGCGCCGTGATCCGCAGCCAATAGCGCTCGCCGTGTCGCCATGCAAACGGCGCCGACGCGACGATCTCATAGCGCCTGCCGGCCTTGCGATAGAATGCGAGCGTTCCGTCCGGGGCGAGCGCCGCCGCATACGACCGCTGCGCGCCCTGCACACGGACATTCGCACCGTGATACTCGCCGATCAGCGGTGTGACGGCAACTTCAAGCACATAGTCGGTCCAGTCGATGTCGCCGGTGTACAGCTCACAGAGGCCCGGTCCGCTCCCGTGAAGCTGTCCGTCTTCCAGCCGCCAATAGCCGCGCAGCCGCGTCCATTGGCTGATCGTGCTGCCCTCGGGGCGCTCGCGCGTGAAGTCGATCGAATAGTCGGGAGCACCGGACCAGTCCAGCGATTTCAGGTGAAACGCGCCGATCTCCCAGTTCTCGCCCAGGTTGCGGACGACGACGCCCACCTGCGAGAGGCACACCCCGTCCAGCCGGGGGATCGACCATGTGAGCGTCTGCCACAAACCGGGCTTGATCGGTTGCGCAGGCGACTGATGCATCTGCCCGCTGTACGCATCGAGTACAAATAGCGCCGCCTGCAAGCTATCTGGGGCGCCGGGCTGCGCGCACACCTCGGCGGTGATCGTCTGGCCGGGGAAGATCAGCGGCGTGAACTCGGCGCCGTAGTAGTTACCGTTCAACTCGGCGGGCCGGTAATACGTCCGCGTAAACAGGCGAAGCTCGCCCTTCTTGTTGAGCTTGCGGACGCTAGCTTGTAGGGTGCCGTCCTCGCTCGCCGCAAACGACTGGCGAAGCTCGATCACCCTACCCCGCTCGCCTTCCGCCTGGAAGTTCGCCGTCGCGCCGGGATAGCGCCAATGGTAGCGCGGGCGCGACGCCGATTCCTGCCCGGCCAAACCGCGCCCGATCCGGGCGAACAGGTCCGCGCATTGGGGAATCGTCAGGATATTGCGCGTGCCAATCACGCTCGCGACGATCAGCAGGTCGTTCATTGGCTCGCGCCAGCGCCAGTCGATCCCGTCCAACCCGACCGCGACGCCCATGATCGCCCCGACGTTGCCGACGTTACAGTCGGTATCCCACCCGGCCATGTTGGCGATCTGGATCGTGCGCGAGAAATCGCCCTCGCCGTAGGCCAGCGCCATCGCCACGACGCCCGCGTTCGGGATGATATGCACTTCGCCGGGATAGCGGTCATAGCCGAACTGATCGATCAGGTAGCGCATACACGCACGCCAGTCGGTGGGATGCGCGTGGTAGAAATCAAGCACGCTCCGCACGACGCGCGCGTACTCGCTGCTCGCCGGGATGAGCGCGAGGCCGGTGTCAATCAACGCCAGCGGGTCGGGCTGGCCGAAGGCCGCGCTGACCAGCGCCGCGATAAAGCGCCCGCCGTAAATGCCGTTTCCATCGTGCGACACGCTTGAGGCGCGCGCCGCGAGATCCGCCGCCAGCGTGGGATTGCAGGGTGCGATCAGTCCCCAGATGTCGCTGAAGATCTGCCCGCCGATCTGTTCGGCGAGCGCAGCGCCGTTCTGCGCGATCGATCCGCTGCGGGGCGCCGGGATGCCGCTGGCGAGATTGAGGTATGCCGTGTGCTCTGTCGAGACGCCGTACCCGCCCCACCACAACGTCCCGTGCTGGTCGCCCAGGTAGTTGAGCCACGTCTCGGCAATGTCCTGCGCGCTCAGTTCCGCTCCCGCGCCGGAGTCTTCGAGCGCGCGGATCAAGATCATCGGCAGCGACGTGTCGTCGTCCGGCTTGAACAGCTTGCCGGGCGCCTCATTGAGGTAGTGCTCAACCTCGCCCAGATTGCGCCGGATGTCGTCAAATGTCCAGCCTTCGAGCGGCGCGCCGAACCGCACGCCGATACATTTGCCAAGCCACCCGGCATACACCCGCTCGTCGTAATCGGGCGGGATCGTCCACTGCGTCATGCTTTCCCTCGCTTGCTTGCCTGCCGGTACAAAGCGGCCCCTCGCCGGATGTTGAGGGGCCGCCGCTATCTCTACCGCTACTCGTTACGATCCGTAGATGTCATCCAGGCAGAACTGCGCGTTCGCGGCTTCTTCGGCCAGCATCGCCTCGAGATCGCGCTCGCCGTTCTGAATCCAGCGGACCCGCACGTTGTCGAACGCCGGATAGACGCAGTCCCAGAAGTACTGCGAGCGCAGGTAGTTCGGGACGCGCGTCTCCTTCTGAAGCTCGCGATACGCCACACCGAGAACCGGGTCCTCGTCCCAGCCAAGCTCTTCCCACACGGCGGGGCCGTTCGGCGGCCAGATGCCCGCCTCGGCGGCCATGCGCTGCGCCTCAGGCCCGGCCAGCCATTCCAGGAAGCGCCACGCTGCATCCTTGTGGCGGCTTTCCGACCACATGAAATGCGCGTAGGCGTCGGTCCAGGCGATCCCTTCGCTATTCTCATCGAAACGCGGCGGCGCAACGACGCCCCATTCGAACGTCGCCTGTTCCTCGATCGCGGGAAGCTCCCAGTTGGAGATCGACTGCATCGCCACCCGGCCCGACAGGAACACCAGCTCGCCGTATTGATCTTGCAGTTCCGCCGGAGCCGCAACCTGATCCTCGGTCACCAGCTCCAGGCAGAAGCGCCACGCATTGGCGGCTTCCGGCGTGTCAAAGTAGCCGACCACATCGCGCCCGTCCGGGCTGACAACGTCCGCGCCCAGATTGAACGAGAACGGGGACCAGAGCATGCAGCCCTCGCCACCGACGATCGCGCCGACCCCGTACTGGTCGTTCTCACGGTCGGTGAGCTGGTTCGCCAGCTCGCGGTACTCCGCGATGGTCCATCCATCCTCAGGATAGGGAAGGCCCGCCGCATCGAACAGGTCCTTGTTATAGGCGATAAATCCGGCCGACGCTTCACGCGGCACGCCGTAGTAGTTGCCCTCGTACTGAGTGCGAACCTGGCCGATCGGGAACCAGTCTTCTTCCGGGTTGAGCACCTCGGACGCCTCGATGTAAGGCGTCAGGTTCTCAATGAAACCCTGCTCCGCAATGTCGGTGGCATAGTAGGTTGTCCACACGTCCGGGCCTTCGCCGCCCGCGATCGCGGTCGCCACGCGCGTGTTGAACTGGCTGCTGGGGAACAGCGAGATCGCCACGCGGATGTCGGGGTTCGCGGCCTCGAAAGCGCGGGCAAGCTGGAAGTGCAGGTCGCGCGTCGCCGCTGTGTCGCGGCCTCGCTCTGTGCTCCACCACGTGATTGTGACGACCCCGCCGTCCTGCGCGTGGGTCGCGGCCAGCGGAAGCAGCATCGCCGCAACCACCAGCAAACTAATCCATAGACGCTTGTTCATTGGTTTCTCTCCAAAAACGTAAGACTTCCGAACACGACTGCGCTCGTCAATACGGTTTCGTTCGCCATTCACCTCCTCATGCAAGCCTCGTCTGAGACACTCGCTAGCCCTTAAGCCCTTCGACCGAAATGCCACCAATCAGTTGTTTCTGGGCGAAGAAGAACAAGACCAGGGGCGGGATCATCGCCAGAACGGATCCCGCCATGAGCAGATTCCAGTCGGTTTCACGCGCGCCCTGGAAGAAGCTCAGCCCGAGCGACACCGTGAATAGATTGGGATCGTGGAGATAAATCAGCGGTTGGAGAAAGTCGTTCCACACGTCGATGAATGTGAAGACAATGACAAGCATCAGCGCTGGACGCGTCAGCGGGATGATGATCCGCCAAAAGACGTCAAAACGTGTCGCTCCGTCGATGTAGGCCGCCTCGTCTAGGTCGAACGGGATGCTCATCATGTACTGGCGCACCAGAAAGATGAGAAATGGCGTGCCGGTGAAGGCAGGCAGGATCAGCGGCCAGTACGTGTTCGTCAGCCCCAACTTGGCGAACATCACGAAGCGCGGGACGAGCGTCACCTGATACGGGATCATCAGGGTTGAGAGCATGATCAGAAACAGCACATTCCTGCCCGGAAAGCGCAGGCGCGCGAAGCCATACGCGACCAGCGTTACGGAGACGAGATGCCCAACGATGTTCGCGCCCGCCAGGAAGAGGGTGTTCAGGTAGAAGCGCCCGAACGGCACTTCCTCGAACACCCTTCCGAAATTCTTCCACTCGACCGGGGATGGGATCACCTCCGGCGGGATGGCGAACGTCTGCTGCGGCGTCTTGACTGCCGTCGAGAACATCCAGTACAGCGGGATCATGAACAGCGCGGACAGCACCATCAGGATGGTGTAGCCGGAGACGTTGTTGAAGATCCGCAGGCCACGCAGCCCCAGCCACGAGCGCTGCCGGGTGGCAGAGAGATCGGTCATCGCGTCCTCTTACGCTCCGCTTCGTAGTACACCCAATAACTCGAACTGCGGAACACAAGCACAGTCAGGACCATGATGAACACGGTCATGATCCAGGCCAGCGCGGCCCCGTAGCCCATGCGCATCGACTCGAACGAGCGGTTGTAGATATACAGCATATAGAACAGGCCCGATTGCAGCGGTCCGCCCGTCCGCCCGGCGGCGATGAAGGCCGGAGTAAACGTCTGGAACGCACCGATCATGCCCAGCACAAGCTGGAAAAAGATCGTCGGTGTCAGCATGGGAAGCGTGATCCGGACGAACTTCTGTACGCGGTTTGCGCCATCTACCGACGCCGCCTCGTAGAGCTGATCGGGGATATTCTGCAAGCCTGCCAGATAGATCACCGCGCTGCCGCCTACGCCCCACAGCGACATCAGGATGATGCTCGGCAACACCCAGTCCGGGTCTGACAGCCAGCTTGGCCCCTCGATGCCGATCTGCCGCAGAATTGTGTTCAGCAGCCCATAGCGCGGATTGAGCACCCAGACCCACACCAGCGAGGTCGCCACTTTGGGGACGATGTACGGCATATAGAACAGCGTGCGAAAAACCCCGATCCCCTTCAACTTCTGGTTGAGCACTACCGCGATCAGGATGCCAAAGAACACTTCGAGCGGCAGGTAAATTGCGGCGTAGCGCAACGTGACCGACACAGCCTTGCGGAAGAACGGATCGGCGGTGAAGATGCGCTCGTAGTTATCGAGGCCAACCCACTCCGGCGTGCCGACAATGTTCCAGCTCGTGAAGCTGAGGATGAAGGATGCGATGATCGGACCGGCAAAGAAGACGATAAAGCCGACAATCCAGGGCGAAATAAACAGGTAGCCCGCCACTGCCTCGCGCCGTTCGGCAGCGGAAAGCCCGCTCCAGCTTCGAGTCAGACGCCGCGTTAGCACGCCCATACGTCGCCCTTACGCCTCCTCCCGTCCGAGCGCCAGATCGACCAACGCTTCGGCCAGGGCGATCACATCTTCGTCCCGCGCGAACCGCAGGCTGACTCCGCTCGCCGTGCGAACCTGCTGCGCCCAGCGATCCGGGATCACGCCGATCCCGTGTCGTGCGCCAGACAGCGCCCCACAGATTGCAGCGATGCTGTCCGCGTCTCGCCCGAAATTACACGCCCAGAACATCCCCTGGCGAAAGTCGCCATCCGTCAGCCGGAAGAGGGCGAATACCTGCGGAATCGCTTCCGCGCTCATCGAGTGAACCGGTGTCCACAGATCGGTATGCAGCGCTTCCCACGCATCGCGGATATCCGGCGTGCGGTCACAGATCGCCATTGCACGGTCGAACGACCGCCCCAGCCAGCTATCGTCAGGGATTTGCGCGCGGGCCGTGTCGAGGATCGCACTCGTCGAATAATCCACCATCGCGACCGCGACCGCTGCCGCAACCGCCTGCGCCGCCCACACGCCATCGGTGTAGTGGCTGATCTCTGCGTCGATCCGCGCCAGCTCCGCTGCCCGCTCTGGATCGCCCGCGCAGAACACGCCGATCGGGGCGACGCGCATCGCCGCGCCATCGTCGTTGTGCTGCACATTGTCCCGGCCGGAAAGGGGTGGTGTCATTCCACGCCGGATGTTCTCTACCGCCCCGTAGAGCGGCTTTCCCGCCCGCTCGAAGACGCCGCCCTGATCGATGATGTACCGCTGCCACGCTGCGAGAACTGCTTCAGACGTCAGGTTGCCGCCGCAGTCGAGCAATGCCCGCGCCGTCAGCAACCCAAACTCGGTGTCGTCGGTGCTTTTAGCGCCGGGATACAGGTTGGTGATGATCCCGTACCGGCTCCGATACTCAGCGCTGCGCCCGAGGTCGCCCATAGCGTCGCCGACGGCCAGCCCGACCAGACAACCGGTCGCCTTGGCGACATACAGTTCTTTGTCCTGCAGCAGATCGTCGCGCGTCCGCATCAATCTATCCTTTCGGCAGCGATCTATATAAATGGGAACGTTCCCTAAGCATCTCCAGAAATAGTCTCCTTGCATGGCGCAGTCGTGGCGCGGATTTTCAACTCACCGGCCAGCACGACATGGCGTGGAGTCTGCGCTTGGTTGCCGCCCATCCGCTCCAACAACAGGTTCGCGGCCTGGACGCCGATCTCATATTTCGGCTTGGCGACGGTGGTCAGTGGCGGCGTAGTCGCGCGGCTGGCGTCGATATCGTCAATCCCTACGAGCGACACATCGTCCGGCACAGACACGCCATCCTCGCGCATGGCGAGCAGCGCCCCAATCGCGAGCAGGTCATTTCCGGCGAGCACTGCCGTTGGCGGCTGGTCCAGCGCCATGAGCCGCCGCATGGCTGCCGCACCTTCTGCTTGCGAGTACGGGCAGCGGATCACAAGAGCGGGGTCAAGCGGCAGGCCGTGGCGTTGGTGCGTTTCCAAATAGCAGAAATAGCGCGTGTCCGGCGCGCGCCGCTGGGAAATGCCCGCGATCAGCCCGATCCGCGTGTGCCCGAGGCCGATAAGATGCTCCAGTGCGATCGTGACCGCTCCCGCGGAGTCGCTACCGATCGAGTCAAAATCCGGGTAGTCATCGCCCGAACCGAGCAGGACGGTAGGCGTTTTGAGCGCGCGCAGCTCGGCGTTCGTGATGCGGATCGGGTTGAGAATTAGTCCGTCAAAGTGGTTGCGGCGGACGGTCTGCAGATGGTTGGCCTCGCGCTCAGCGTCCCAATCGCTGTTGAGCAGCGCGATCGTGTAGCCGTGCGCCTCAAGCGTATCCTGCACGCCCCGCGCGACTTCCGGCCAGAAAGGGTTCATGATGTCTGGGATCGAGAGCGCGACGATGAACGTCTGATTGGTGCGCAGGCTGCTAGCGATCACGTTCCGCTCGTAGCCGAGCATCTCAATCGCTTGCAGCACCCGCTCTCGTGTCTCGGCGCTGACGCGGTGGTCTTCGCGGTTGACGACACGAGCAACGGTCGTCTTGGACACGCCAGCCAGTCGCGCAACATCCTTGATCGTGGGCCGTTTCGCCACTACTGCAAACCTCAAAGATTTTATGGGGAACGTTCCCATTCACTGTATATCAGTTTGCAGCGGATGTCAATCAGGTCGCGCGAAATTGGCGCTTTCCGGGCGAGCCGCATTTGCCCTGAGAGAATGCGGTGGCTGTACGCCCCGCGCCTCTTATGGTACACTTCGCGGGCGTTTGCATCCGGACCGGCGCGCAGCCGGACAAATCACACAGGGCAGTACTATGGCCGAAATCCTCGACCAGATCCGCATTTGGATCGAACAGATCATCTCCGCTATGGGGTATCCCGGCATTACCTTCGTGATGCTCGTCGAAAACCTCTTTCCCCCCATCCCATCCGAAGTCGTCATGCCGTTCGCCGGGTTCCTGGTGGTGGACGGACGCTTTTCGCTGCCCGGCATCATCCTCGCCGGGACGCTCGGCTCCGTGCTCGGTGCGCTGGTGATCTACTACATCGGATTGTGGTCGAACGAGCGGGTGGTCCGGCGCTTCATCCGCCGTTGGGGAAAGTACTTCCTGCTGAGCGAGGACGACCTCGACCGCGCGCTGAACGTCTTCGATCGCTATGGCGAGATCATCATCTTCGTCGGCCGCCTGATCCCGATCATCCGGAGCCTGATCTCCCTGCCCGCCGGGATGCAGCGCATGAGCATGCCAAAGTTCCTTCTCTTCACTACGATGGGGACCGCGATCTGGTCTGGCATCCTCGGCTATGCGGGCGTGCTGCTCGGCGAGAACTGGGAAGAAATTCTCGACATTGTGGACCGGTACGAGAAAGCGACAGCCGCAGTCCTGATCGTACTGGTGGTGGTGTTTGTCGGCTATCGCCTGCGGGATATGCGCCGCAAGCGCTCCACGCCCCGCAGCGCCGAGGTCGATCTCTCGCAGCAGTAGCCCGGTTCATCCCGGCGCGCGTTTCGCACCGATCCGCCGCCTGAAGTTGCCACCGGCCATCCCGCGCACTTTGACGCCTGCCGTCTGCGCGAGTATAGTTCGAGTGACAGTTCGTTCACGCGCAGACGAGAGAAAGCAGCGATGTCGATCTTCAGTGGGCGTAAGCAAGAGAGCGAGGAAGACGCCGGGACCCCGGTTCAGCCGGTCGCGCGCCAGCAGGTCGGATTTGAGACGGTGCTCGGCGCCAGCTCCACCCTGTACGGCGACCTGAAATGTCAGGCGAACGTGCGCCTCGACGGGACGTTCGAGGGCACGCTCGAAATCGAAGGGAACGTGCTGGTCGGCGAGACGGCCAAGATCACCGCCGACATTCACGCGAAGAATGTCGCCATCGCCGGAGCGGTGCGCGGCAACGTCAGCGGGAAGAAGGTCCAGCTTCTGCGGACCGGGCGCGTGTGGGGCGACATTACCGCGACCGCGATCGCGACTGAAGAAGGCGCGTTTATCGACGGCAAGATCACGATGATCAGCCACGACGCGGCGCGCACGTTCGACCCAACCGCCCCGCCCCTGCCCGGCGAGATCGCGTCCGCCGATGCGATTATGGAAGCGCCGGACGGCGAATGAAAAATCGCCGCGTATAGCTTTGGTTGCACGCGGGACTTGATGATATAATCGGCCTAGACTTCAGACCGGCACTCGTATTGGAGCACTTGAGCGGTTCAGGATATTCTCCATGATCGAGGTTCATATTGATAGCATCCGCGTCAGCTTGATGTCTCAGCTTCGCGTGGTGATTCTGAAAGACAACAAGAGCGGACGCTATCTTCCAATTTTTATCGGCCCCTTTGAAGCGGAAGCGATCGCCGTCAAGCTCCAGAAAGTAGACGTCGAGCGCCCGCTGACCCATGACCTGCTCAAGTCGGTCATCACAGAGTTGGGCGGGCACGTGCACCACATCGTGGTCAACGACCTGCGCAACGACACCTTCTTTGCGCGGATTGTCGTCGAACGCGACGGGCGCACTCAGGAAATCGACTCGCGCCCCAGCGACGCGATCGCGCTGGCCGTCCGGCTCGACGTGCCGATCTACGTCGAAGAGAGCGTCATGGATCGCGCCGCGATCTACCCGGATGAAGACGTGGACACCGAAGAAGCCGCTGAAAAAACCGAGAGCGACGAAGGCCTCGGCATTTTCAAGGATTTTGTCGAGTCGCTTGATTTAGACGATCTCGATCCGGACGAAGAAGACTAGCCGGAACCGACCAACCCAGCCAATCAACGGGGCTTCTTCGGTTAGAGCGGCCCCGTTTTTACCACATTAGCCGGATTTACCGCACAGCAACCAAAGGTAGATTAACGTGCAGCCCGATTCGACCATTCTGCCACCCGACCGGATGGCGCCGCATAGTGTCGAGGCTGAGGAAGCCGTGCTCGGCTCGGTGCTGCTCAACTCGGACTCGCTGTTTGAGGTCGCGTCCTTCCTGCAGCCCGACGACTTTTTCATCGTGCGCAACAGTTGGGTGTGGGAAGCGATTCTCCGCTTGCACGAGCGCAACGAACAAATCGACTATGTCACCGTCGTCGAAGAACTGCGTCAGCAGGGCCGCCTGGACGACATCGGCGGCGCGGCCTATATCACTTACCTCATCAATCATACGCCTGCCTCGATCTACGCCGAAGCGTACGGCCGCATCGTCGAGCGAGCGGCGATCCGGCGGCGGTTGCTATCCGCCGCTAGCGAGATCGCGCAGCTTGCCCACGAGGAAAGCGCCGACATCAACGAGGTGATCGACCGCGCCGAAGCGTCGCTCTTTTCGGTCACTGAGCGGCGCCTGCGCAAAGAGATCGTGCCGATCAACATCGCCATCAGCGAGTACTATGACCGGATCGAACACCTCTACGAGCATCGCGGTGAGCCGCTCGGCGTGCCGTCCGGCTTCGTGGACCTCGACCGGCTGCTCGGCGGGCTGCAAAAGTCGGACCTGATCATCGTTGCGGGGCGTCCCGGTATGGGCAAGACCTCGTGGCTGTTGAGCGTGGCGCTCAACGCGGCCCGCGCCCGCGCCCGCGTAGCGATCTTCAGCATGGAAATGAGCAACGAGCAGATTGTGCAGCGGCTCATTTCGTCGGAGACAGGCATCAGCACGCAGAATCTGCGCCTCGGCAAGCTGGACGAGCGCGAGTGGACGCTGTTCGTCGAGGCGACCGGCAGCCTGAGCAACGTCCGCATTTTCCTGGACGACACTCCGGCGCAATCTCCGATCCAGATGCGGACCAAGTGCCGCCGCCTCTACAGCGAGCACGGCCTCGACCTGATCATCATCGACTACTTGCAGCTTATGAACTCCGGCACGGGGCGCGTTGAAAACCGCGTGCAGGAAATCAGCTTCATCTCGCGCCAGCTCAAGCAGCTTGCCCGCGAGCTCAACGTCCCGGTGCTGGCCGCAGCGCAACTTTCGCGCGCGGTCGAACAGCGCCAGGACAAGCGCCCACAGCTCTCGGACCTGAGAGAAAGCGGCTCCATCGAGCAAGATGCGGACGTCGTGATGTTCATCTACCGCGAAGAGATGTACAACGAGAACACCGACCGCCCGAATCAGGCCGATATCCTAGTCGCCAAGCACCGCAACGGCCCGACCGGTACAGTTACGCTCTTCTTCCGCAAGGAACTCACCCAGTTCTCGAACCTCAACCGGACCGGCGTCGATCTCGCTAGCTTCTAGCGGTTGGCGAGGAACAGGGGCGCGGGAACATGCAGCAGTTCAACGGGTTTCCACCAGGCAAAGCGCGAACGGTGGCAGTTCCGGGGCAGTTCTTCAGCGAACTGCTGCCGATGATCGACGATCTCGCCGAGCTAAAAGTCACGCTGTATTTGTTCTGGGCGCTCCAACAACAGGAAGGCGAATACCGCTATCTCACCCTGCGCGAGCTATTGAAAGACACGCGCTTCCTTAGCGGGCTGGCTCCGGATCCCGACGAGGCCGCCGAAGCGGCGCGTGCCGGGCTGGCGCGCGCCGTCGAGCGGGGGACGCTGCTCCACGTGCAGATTCCGGGCGTAGACGAGCCGCAGGATGTATACTTCGTGAACACGGTGCGCGGGCGCAACGCCGTGCGCGCGATCGAAGCGGGCCGCTTCGTGCCAGGTGACCGCGCCGTGCCAATCGCGCTGGTGGACGAGCGCCCCAACATTTTCGCGCTCTATGAGGAAAACATCGGCCCGCTATCGCCGCTGATCAGCGATCAACTGCGCGCCGCAGAGCAAGATTATCCCGCCGCCTGGATCGAGGAAGCCTTCCGGCTGGCGGTGGAGCGCAACAAGCGAAGCTGGCGCTATATCGCCGCGATCCTGCAGCGTTGGGAGAGCGAAGGAAAAGACCGTGGAGTCACTCAACAACCCACTCAAGCGGATCGTTACCGGTATGTCCGGGGGTCCCTCTCGGACATCATCGACTTCTAACGGCGAGACGCCCCCCGTCTGCCCGATCTGCGGGGATATGGGCTACGTCGTGCGTGATGTGCCGGTCGAGCATCCCGACTTCGGCAAGGCATTTCCGTGCGTCTGCCAGCGGGACGTGCTCGCCGAGCGCCACGCCATGAAGGTCCGCAAGCTGAGCAACCTTGACGCCCTGGCTGACAAAACCTTCGAAACCTTCCAGCTTGACCTGCACGGCTTGAACGAGGAGCAGCTTTCGTCGCTGCGCGTCGCGTTCGACCTCGCGCAACGCTATGCGCTCCAGCCCGAAGGATGGCTGCTGTTCCAGGGGAACTACGGCAGCGGAAAAACGCACCTCGCCGCCGCGATTGCGAACTATCGACTGGCAGTCGGCGATCAGGTGTTATTCGTCACCGTGCCAGACCTGCTCGACCACCTGCGCGCGGCCTTCGGACCGACATCCGAGGTCGCGTACGACGAGCTTTTTGAGCAGGTGCGCACCGCCCCGCTGCTGATCCTGGACGATCTCGGCGCGGAAAGCGCGACGCCCTGGGCCGAGGAAAAGCTTTACCAGTTGATCAATCACCGCTACCTGCACCGGCTGCCGACCGTCATCACCACCAACTGCGAGCTCAACGCGATGGACCCGCGCATCCGCAGCCGCATCGTGGACTGGCACCTGACGCAGAGCGTGAACATGCACCTGCCCGATTTCCGCCGGGCCGACGTCGCGGTGGAGCCAAGCCCGATCTCGAACCTGAGCCTGTACGGCGAGATGGTTTTCGAGACGTTTGACCTGCGTGAGGACGTCCTGCCGCCCGAGGAACGGCGCAACCTGCGCGAAGCGTTCGAGATCGCGCGCGCCTACGCGCAAGACCCGCGCGAGTGGCTGCTGTTCATGGGGGAGCACGGCACCGGCAAGACACACCTCGCCGCAGCCATCGCCAACTACCGGCATGCGCGGGGTGAGCAGGTGCTTCTGGTCACCGCGCCGGATCTGCTCGACTATCTGCGCGCAGCATTCAGCCCGACGTCATCCACCTCATTCGACAAGCGATTTTATGAGATCCGTGCCGCGCCGCTGCTGGTGATCGACCACCTCGACCTGACGAACGCCTCGCCGTGGGCGCGCGAGAAGATTCGGCAGATTGTAGACTATCGCTATCTCTCGCACGCGCCGACCGTCTTCACCACAACGCAGACGCTCGAGGAAATCGACCCGATGATCCGCAGCCGCCTGTCCGATACGCGGCGGTGTCGTATCTTCGCGCTGACCGTGCCGGACTATATGGGCGGGTTCCGCCGCTCGCGCCGCGCTCCGATCGAATAGCGGAGCGTGCTGCTTCTCACCGAAACAAAAGCGCCCGGCCAGGGAAATCCCGGTCGGGCGTTTGGTTTGCTCCGATTTGTGTGAAGCCTAGACTCGCTCGCCGAGCCGCCGCTCCGTGCCCTGGATCAGGCTGTAGATGTTGCGCCGGTGCCGCCAGAAAATCATGTACGCCACCAGCAAATAGAGCGTGTACACCGGCTCCAGATAGCCGACGATCACCAGGATCAGGATCGCAACGCCGCCCACAGCCGCCGCCGTCAGCACGGCCAACGAGACGAAACGGGTCAATAAGATGACCGCCGCCGCCAGCGCGAGGGTCAGCGCCACGATGAGGGTCGGCGCCAGCAGCAGAAACGTGCCCATCGCGGTCGCCGCGCCCTTGCCGCCCTTGATGCTACCGGTGATAAGCGTCGCCAGGAACGACCAGTTGTGCCCCGCCACAACCGCGACCGCGCCAATCACGCTCGCCGCGGTGCGCGCTTCGGGGTAGATCTCGCGCGCCAGCAGCACGACCAGCACGCCCTTCAGCCCGTCCCACGCCCACACCAGCAGACCATAGCGCCATCCGAGCGCGCGCGTGACGTTCGTCGCGCCCATGTTGCCGCTGCCCACCTGAAAAATATCCACGCCCTTTGTTCGGGCAACGAGGTACGCCGTGGGAAACGACCCGATGACGTACCCGGCAACAATAATCAGCACGACTGACAACGGATCCATGCACGCACTCCAATAGGTTGATAGGGTTCGATCCTCGATGATACTACCAAGAACACCACATCGCCCAATTCGATGCGCGTTTCGTTGAGAATCCGCCCACCAAGCGCCCGATTCCGCTAAAACGCGCGGGTATTTGTGACGAATCGTTTTTTGATCATAATAGATGGTGCTGGTCGGCGCGTTTTCAGCGACAAGCGGCGAGCCGCGAGCAGTGAGCCACAAGCCGAGGATCGGGCGCAGCACCGAGAGGCTATTATGGATTTTGACGCCGGAGCGCTGGTCTGATTACCCCTTACCGCTCGCAACACATCGCTCACTGCTCTGCTCACCGCATGCCACTGCCGCGCCGCGAGTAATTTTTCTGGGGAGATATGTCCGATGAACACTCGGAAACGTTGGATGATGGCGGCGCTGATGCTGGTCGTTGCGTTGCTCGCGGCGGCCTGTCAGGAAGCGGGCCCGGACTCGTCCGCGCCGACCGTCGAAGGTGGCGAAGTCGCCAGCCTGCCGACGCGCACGGTCAAGCCGATCGTCAGCTTCACACCACGCTTCACCGCCACACCGCTACCGAGCGCCACCTTCACCCCGTCTCCTACTCCGCGCGCAACTGACACGCCACTCCCGCCGACCGCCACGCCAACCGTAGCCCCCTCGCCTACCCCTACCGTCGAGGGGGAAATCCGCTCCACGCAGAATGTCAACCTGCGGGTGGGCCCTGGACTGAACAACGCTATCGCACGGACCGTTCCATCCGGCACGACAGTGGGTGTGATCGGGATGCAAAACGACTCCGAAGGGCGCCTGTGGTACAAAGTCGCGCTCTCCGACGATGATGGCGAGGAAGAACTGCTCTGGGTGCTGGCGCGGCTGGTTCAAACGGACTACGAGAGCATTATCGCCCAGCCGCTCGAAACCGAGGACGTCGCCGCCGAAGCCGCTGAGGGCAACGCCGAAGCGGTCGCTGCCGCCGAAACACCCGTTCCCAACACCAGCACGGCCAGCGAAGCCGAGGGGCGTCGCGTCAACGTGCTGGCGTATTGCCGCCAGAAAGGCGTCCGCGCCCCCGCAATTACCACCGCCGACAGTGTGTTTGTCGAGTGGAGCTGGTTCGTTGCGCGCCCTGAGCTGATGGATCAGCACCTCGATAATGTGACCTACGAGGTCCGCCTCGACGGGCAGCTTCTCGACGACTGGGAGCAGTACGGCGAGGAGATGAAACAAGAGAGCGGCGTCTGGATCATCTACTGGTACTACCCGGTCGGCCGCTTATCGCCGGGCGAGCATCAGGTAACCTATCGCGTCACGTGGAGCGAAACCATCACCGATGGGTACGCCAACTTTGGGCCGGGCACGGCGCGTGAAAGCGAAACCGGCGACTGTAGCTTCACCGTGACCGAAGCCAGCTAGGCTCGCACGGCTCCAACATCACAGCTTCATGGCGCACCGGCTCAATCGCTGGTGCGCTTTCCTATCAGCACACTTTCGCATAAGATAGAATAAAGCTATGATTGTCACATCCGTACACCTCACGACACTTGAGAAGCGCCATGTCAGACTTTCCCCCCAACGAGCTCGTAGAGCAGTTGCAGCATCCGCAGCCGAAAGTCCGGCGGCGCGCGATCCGGCGGCTGGCGGATAGCCGCGATCCGCGCGCAATCCCCCTGTTGCGCAACGCCTATCTGGACGACGGCGACGACCGGGTGCGCGAGGCTGCCGAAGTCGCGCTGGCGCAGTTCCGCGCCATGCGGGAAGGGGTCGGACCCCGCCGCGCGCTCGGCGACCGGGCGCGCACCGGATTGATCGCGCTGCTGGCGGTCCTGCTGCTCGGACTGATCGCCGCGAACGTTGCGGTGCGCGTGCTCGGGCGCGGCGGAGACGAGGGCGCCACTGTGGAAACGCCGGAGCCTGCCCTGCCGCGCGCAGAGTTTGAGCAGGCAATCAGCGCTCAGATCGCGCTAACACGGGCTGAGGTTGCCCGGCTGCGCGACTACAATCGCCTGTACCACGAGACGGGCGCGGTCGCCTGCGCGACGCCGGAAGCGCTCCCCGCGCCGCTTGACCTGACCGAGCGCACCCGCGAAACCTATCAGGGCGACCTGACACTGCTGGCCGATAAGCTTGGCACTACCCTGCTGACGCTGGAGAGCGCGCAACTCCGCTGGGAGCAGATGTGCGCCATCGGACAGGCGAACATGCTGGATGTGGTCACGGCAGCGAAAGAGCTGGATCAGGTGACGCTCGAGCTTGATCTGCTGGAACGCGACCTCGCCGCCGCAATTGCGAACCCCGCGCCAACGTTCGGGGCACCGTCCGCGCCCGGTTCGGATGGTGAAGCTCCGCTCGCGCCGCCCGACGCCCCGCCCGGGACGCCAATGCCCACGCCGCTGCCATCTGCCACGCCTGAGCCGACGCCCACCCCAACGCTCACGCCAACGCCGCCCGTGCCGCACCTCGATTACGCGGAAGTTTTGCGAGAGCTTAACCGGCGGCTGGCCGTGCTCGGCGATCTGCAAAGACCATACAACAATGGTATGCTCGACAACTGGCAGCGCAGCGAGCAGGGTGAATCCGTCGGCACGCTGGCCTGCGCGCTCGATCCGTGGCCGGGCCCGTACGAGTGGTCGCCAGCGGAACGGGCGTACCTTGACCAGCCGGGTTCCGAGGATCCGCAGCTTGAGGAAGCTGTGCGGCTGATCAACGAAGGGCTGGTCGCGGCGGCGGAAGCACGAGCAATCTACGAGCCTTCCTGCTACAATGAGACGCTTGCCAGCACGGCCGCTCAGGGGATTCCGCTCGCCACGCGAGCCGTCGAAAACCTGACCGCCGCGCAGCAGCTTGTCGAAGAGATACGCCGCAGAACGTCACAGTAAAATCTGACCATGATGCATCTTGATGCTGTCCTTTCCGGCGCCGCCCGGTGGTTGCTGGCGGTCGCCGTGTTGTTTGGGGCTGCCATGCAACCGGTGCTCGCGCAAGATGGCGGCGCTGCCACGCCAACCGGCACGAACACCGTGCACATCGTCCAGCGCGACGAAAACCTGTTCCGGATCGCGCTGCGCTACGGGACGACCGTCGAAGCGATCGCCGAGGCGAACGGCCTGACCGACGTGCGTGTGATCTCGGTCGGGCAGCGACTGCTGATCCCCAACGCGCAGCCGGTCGCCGGAACGCCCGTGACTCACATCGTCGGGCCGGGCGACACGCTCGAAGGGCTACTTGCCCGCTACCAGACCACGCGCGAAGCCCTCGCCGCTGCGAATAATCTGTGCAATCCGGCTCTGCTCTACATCGGGCAGCCGTTGATCGTTCCGCAGGGCGCGGCAGCGGATTCGTCGCCCAGCAGCGCGCCGGACGCTCTGCACACCGTCCGCCCCGGACAGAACATCTTCCGGCTGGCGATTCAGTACGGCACAACGGTCAACGAGCTGGTGCGCGCCAACCAGCTCGAATGGCCCGCGCCGGTGTTTTTCGGGCAGACGCTACGCGTCCCCGACACCGCCTCTACCGGGCGCACCACCAGCCTGCCCTACCCGCTGACCGACGCACGCTTCCACCCACTGCCGGTGACGCAGGGCAAAACGCTGAGCATCGCCCTTTCGACAGACAGCGCGGCGACCGTCAGCGGCACGTTCCTCGATCGCCCGCTGCGCTTCGCGTCGTCCGACGGCACGCAGCACTATGCGTTGTTTGGCGTCCATGCGACCACATCCCCCGGCATCTATCCGCTGACGCTCTCGGTCGAGACGCCGGGCGGCCAGCGCACGGAAGTCAGTTTCCGCGTGCAGGTGCAATCCGGCGGCTACCAGACCGAGCAAATCTTCCTGGCAACCGAGCAAGAAGGGCTGCTCGATCCCACCGCCAGCGAGACAGAGGATGCGCGTGTTGCCCACGCGACCGCCGGATTCTCGGCAACGCGTCACTTTGACGGGCTGATGGCGCTGCCATCTACTGGCGCGATCACCTCGCAGTTCGGGACGCGCCGCTCGTACAATCACGGCGCGCTGAGCAACTTCCACACCGGGACGGATTTCGGCGCGGGGCCCAACACGCCGATCGTCGCACCGGCGGCGGGTGTGGTCGTGCTAGCGGAGCCGCTGGCCGTGCGTGGCTACGCGACGATCATCGACCACGGCTGGGGGGTGTATTCAGGCTTCTGGCATCAGTCGGAGATCCGCGTCAACGTCGGGGATGTGGTCACGCCAGGACAGGTGATCGGGCTGGTCGGTTCGACCGGACGATCCACCGGGCCGCACCTGCACTGGGAGCTATGGGTCGGCGGCGTGCAGGTCGACCCGTTACAATGGGTGCAGGAGAGCTTTCCGTAGGAGCGCGCGATGACGCATCATTCCGAGCGCCCGCCCATTGTGCCGAACCGGGTTTACTCGCGCGAAGAGGTCGCCGAGGTGCTCAACGTGAGCCTCAGCACGGTCAAGCGCCTACTCGCCTCGGGGGAGTTGCGCGCCAGCCAGCCGCCGGGGATGCGCCGGGTGTTCATCACCGGGCAGGCGATTCTGGACATGCTGGAGCGGAACGAGAGAAGCCAGGGGCAGCAATAAAAACAGCGAAGACCAGCGAGATCAACTGCGCCAGCTTCTGCTGTTTCGAGCTGTTCTTAGCTGTCTTTCTGCTGATTGTCGCTTACGTATACGCTGAGCGAATGAGGGAGACGATCGCGACCACGATCATCACCAGCACCACGCCGATGGTCAGCGCATCCTCGCCAAGCTGGATCGCGCCGCCGACAATCAAGATGATCAGCAGCACAAACAGCAAACCAAGCGCGCAACCGCAGCCAAGAATCCAGCGAGACGCCCCGCGCAGGGTATCGAAGAAATCGTTGCTGCCGCCGCGCTTGCGACGGGAATTCAGAAAGCTACCGAATAGATCCACGCTCTGCCTTCGCCTCGTGCCCACATCTGACGCCGCGCAGTGAACCATCTCCATTATAGCGGCAGGCGAGGTTAACGGCACCTCTAACGAATTTCTTTTAGAAAGACGTCCACTTCCACGGTATGATGTGGGATGGACAGCGCAACTTGTGCTTGCCGGCTGCATCTAACGGGTGAATGCGCCAACAGTCACCAAAAAAAGGAACCAATTTCCATGCGATTGATGGACAAAGACACCCAGGAGCAGGTCCGCAACCTGCTTGCGGCCGTGCAGGCGCCGGTCACGATCCACATGTTCACGCAGGAGTTCGAGTGCGGGTACTGCAAGGAAACCCGCCAGATCGCCGAGGAAGTGGCCGAGCTCTCCGATCTGGTCACGCTTGAAGTGCACGACTTCATCGAAGACCAGGCGCTGGCAGAGTCTATGGGTATCGACAAGATCCCTGCGCTCGCCATCAACGGGGAGAACGACCGCGATTACGGCATTCGCTTCTACGGAATTCCTTCAGGCTACGAATTTACCTCGCTGCTCGAAGCTATCCTGGCGGTTGGCACCGGGGAAAACGAGCTTGAACCACAAACACTTGAGTTTTTGGAAAGCATCGACTCCCCGCTGCACATTCAGGTGTTCGTGACCCCGACCTGCCCGTACTGCCCGCAGGCGGTTGTTCTGGCACACCGGCTGGCAATGGCGTCCGACAAGGTGCGCGCCGATATGGTGGAAGTGACCGAATTCCCCCATCTCGCGCAGCGCTACCAAGTCATGGGCGTTCCACGGACAGTGATCAACGAGCGCACATCCCTGGAAGGTGCAGCCCCGGAAGCGATGCTTCTGCAAAAGTTGAAGGAAGCCGTCGCGCTGTCCGCGTCGTAATTGCGCGGGTAACTTGTGTCCGCGCGGCAGCTTGGTGTCCGGCGCGGACACCCAAAAACTCTGAGATTGAAGGAGATGCAAGAGATGGCCGATAAAACCAAGATCGAACCACTGGGCGCGCGCGTCCTCGTGCTACCGGTCGAGGGGGAGACGCAGACCGCAGGTGGTGTTCTTCTGCCAGAGACGGCTAAAGAAAAGCCGCAGCAGGGAACGATCGAGGCGATTGGGAATAGCGAAGAAATGACCACCGACCTGAAGGTGGGCGACCTGGTGCTGTTCCCCAAGTACACGGGCACCGAGATTAAGTACGACGGCAAGACCTACCTGCTGATGAACGAGGAAGACGTCCTCGCTCGCATCAACAAGTAGTCTGCAACCCATCCAGAGGTTCGTGACAGCCGGGGGCATGCTCCCGGCTTTTACGTTTACTCACACGGCAGGAAGTTGAGCAGCGCCGCCTGAAACGCTTCCGGCTGCTCGTGCATCAGCAAGTGACCCGCCCCGTCGAGCGTCTCCCGCTCCGCTCCGGGGATCGTCTGCTCCAGCCACACACCCTGCTCTGGCGGCACGATGTTGTCAGCAGTTCCCCACACGATCAGCGTGGGGGCATTCAACTCCGCGACCGGCGCCGGATCCTCGTCCGCCGCGCGTAACATGCCGAGCAGCGCCAAATCCCAATCAGGCGTGCGGAGCACCCGCCGGTAATCCGCGATCAGCTCCGGCGTAACCGCGCTGTCGTCTTCGACCGAGTCGTGCAGAAAGTCGTCCAGGTACATCGGCACTGCCTGCCGCAAACCAACCCGCGCCCAGCGCCGCAGAAACGGCACGTCGAGCACGAAGCCCGGTACCTGGTACTGATGATGCCCCTGCCCTTCGACCGCTGCGCTCACCAGCACGAGGTGGCTGACACGCTCCGGCGCACTGAGCGCAATCCGCGCCGCGACGTCTCCACCCATCGAGTGCCCGACCAGCGCCGCGCGCTCCAGCCCGGTCGCGTCCATCCATTCCAGCACCCGCCGCGCCTGCGCCGCGTGGCTGTAGTCCGCGTCGAAGACCTTGTCGCTCAGGCCGAAGCCAAGCATATCCAGCGCATAAACGTCGCAGCCCGCTTCCGCCAGCGCAGGGATCGTCTCGCGCCAAGTTACGGTAGCGCCGCCGAAGCCGTGCAGAAGCAGCACCGCCAGCCCATCGCCCGGCGCGTGCACTGCGTACAGCGTTCCGTCGTCCAGCGTCGTGAAGAAGCCGTCTGGATCGATCAGCGTTTCGGGCGGAACCGTCTCGCCGCTCAGTGGCAATAGATATGGCAGCACGACGAGCGCAAACACGACCAGCAACACCACCGTGCTAAGCCAGAATCGCCAGCCCGGCGCGCGGCCCCAGCGGGGATGCTGCGCGCGCCAGCGGTCGAACGAGCGCCGCAGCGCCGGATAGGCGTCAGGATTCGGAGCGGGATCGGGCATGGAAAGCTCCTTTCGGGGCACAGTTTTATTGTAGCAACCGGGCGGATTCCTCGCCTGAAATAGTGGACTGGTGTCGCAAAATCTGTTAAAATTTATATAGACCATATGAGCTAATTTCACATGAGGAATCACCACATGTCCCCCTCGACCCCTGCGAGTGATATTCGTCCCGCGGCGCTGGCAGGGACTTGGTACCCCGACGACGCGACACAGCTTGCCCGCTCGATCGACAGGTACATCGACCAGGCGGAAACCGCGCCCATCCCCGGCCGCGTGATCGGCGTCGTCGCGCCCCATGCGGGACATCGCTATTCCGGCGCGGTTGCGGGGCACGCGTTCAAGCCAGTGCGCGGCCTCGGCGCGGACGTGGTCGTGCTGATCGGCCCGTCGCACTACCCTTATCGCGGGCAGGTGCTGACGACCGGATACAGCGCCTACGCCACGCCGCTCGGCACAGTCCCGGTTGCAACCGACCTGATCGAGTCGCTGAGCCGTGAGGTGCCGCTGACCGCGGTGCGCAATGATCAGGAGCACTCCATCGAAAACCTGCTGCCGTTCATCATCCGCGCCGACGATGGCGTGCGCCTGCTGCCGCTCATGCTGGTCGACCAGTCGCTCGCCATGGCCGAGACGCTGGGCCGGGCGCTCGGCGCGCTGTTGCAAGGGCAAAACGCCCTGCTCGTCGCCAGCTCGGACCTGTCGCATTATTACCCGCAGGGCGTCGCCAACCAGCTTGACGCGACCATGCTGAGCGAGATCGAAGCGTTCGACGCGGCGGGCGTCATCCGCGCCGAGGACGAGGGGCGCGGCTATGCGTGCGGACGCGGCGCGATTGCGACTGTGATGATCGCCGCGCAGGCGTTGGGCGCAGATTCGGCGCGCGTGGTTGGCTATGCGACCTCGGGCGACGTGACCGGCGATTACGGTCAGGTGGTGGGCTACGGGGCGGCGGTGTTCTACGCCTCGGGCCATCGGAGCGCAGCAGCGTGAGCAGGTACGCCGAAATTGCGGTCAACCGGCCGGTCCATACCACCTTTCATTATCACATCCCCGACGAGCTAGGCGGCAAGATCCAGCCGGGTCACCTGGTTAAGGTGGGCTTCGGCACCGCGTACACGTCGGGTGTAGTGGTCGCTCTGCACGACTCCGCGCCGATCCCCGAAACAAAGCCGGTGCTGGAACGGCTCGACCCGCTGCCGGTAGTGACGCCCGCGCAGTTGACGCTGGCGCGCTGGATCGCGGAGCAGACGCTCACGCCGCTCGGCATGGTGATCGGGCTGATGCTGCCGCCAGGGCTGGCAAAGCGCGGAGACGTGCTGTACACGCTGCTCGACCCGGACGCCGAGGGCCAGTCCGCAACACAGGTCCGCATCCTCAGTCTGTTGCGGCGGCGCGGGCCATTGCGCGGGCGCCAGCTTTCTCACGCCCTGCCCCGCACGCGCTGGCAGAGCGCCATGGGCGGGTTGATCGAGCGCGGCATCGTTGCATCAGAGCCGGTGCTCGATCCGCCGGACGTCAAGCCGAAGGTGATCCGCACGGCGCAGCTTGCCATCCCCGCCGAGCGAGTGCGCGACGTGGCGCCGCGCCTGGGCCGTGAATCCCGCCGGGCGAACATCCTCGAAGTGCTGCTCACCGCGCGCAACCATCGCATGACACTCAGCGCGCTGTGTATGGCCGTCGGCTGCACCGAGCAGCCAGTGAAGGCGCTGGCAGAAAAAGGCTACGTCGCGATCGAGCCCAAGCAAACCTGGGTGGAGCTGGCGCGTCCCCCGGCGGAGATCGCCGGGCGCATCGAGGCGGGCGAATACGATCGCGCGACCGCTCAGCGCAGTGTGATCGAAACGATGCTCGAGTCGGAAGGGCCGCTGCCCTCGTCTGAGCTGAAGTCGTCCGTCGTGCGCGCGTTGGAAGGCGCGGGCACCGTCTATCGCTGGACCGACCCGGCGATGGTGGAATTGCTGCTCTCGCCGGAAGAAGCCGAGCAGCGGATTATCGAGCTACGCGGCGGCCAGCCGTATCTTGACATTCTGAACTACCTCGCGCAGCAGGGCGAGCCGGTCGACGTGCGCGAGGTCACCAGCGCGACGGGCACCGATCTGGCACGCGTGCAGCGCTTGGCGGACGATGGGCTGGTGGTGCTGGGCGAGGCTGAGGCGTGGCGCGACCCGTTAGCAGACCGCGAGTTCGTCCCCGCGCTGGCTCCTCCATTGACGCTCGATCAGGAGCGCGTCTGGAACGAGATTCGCGGCTACATGGACATGATTCACTGGGGCGATCTGTCGCCGTCGCCGGACGAGCAGGGCGTCTTTGTGCTGCATGGCGTAACGGGCTCGGGCAAGACGGAGCTCTACCTGCGCGCCGTGGAGCGCGCACTCGCGCAGGGCCGTCAGGCAATCGTGCTGGTACCGGAGATCGCGCTCACCCCGCAGACCGTCCGCCGCTTCGCAACCCGCTTCCCTAACCGGGTTGCGATCGTCCACAGCGAGCTATCTGCTGGTGAGCGATATGACACCTGGCGCCGCGCCCGCGCCGGAGAGATTCACGTCGTTGTCGGCGCGCGCTCGGCGCTGTTCGTCCCCCTGCCCGATATTGGGCTGGTGATCCTCGACGAAGAGCACGACGACAGCTACAAGCAGTCGCCGCCGATTCCGCCGCCGTATTACCACGCCCGCGACGTCGCCATCCGCTATATGCAGATCACGCGCGGGACCGTTATCCTTGGCAGCGCGACGCCGGATGTGGGGACGTATTTCCGCGCGCAAGACGATGGCCCGTATCGCCTGCTGAAGCTGCCGGATCGTGTCATCGCGCACCGCGACCGGCTGGCCGAGCAGATCCGTCGCCTAAACGCGCCCATCGCCCGCTATCACCCGATCGACGGGCTGGACGCGATGAGCGCCGAACTGCCGAGCGTGCAGATCGTGGACATGCGCGAAGAACTGCGCGCCGGCAACCGCAGCATCTTCAGTCGAGTGCTGCGGACGGCGCTCAACGAAGTGCTGGCGCGCGAGGAACAGGCGATGCTGTTCCTCAACCGGCGCGGCACGGCGACGTTCATCATGTGCCGGGACTGCGGCTATATCGCGCTGTGCCCGCGCTGCAACACGCCGCTGACCTATCACGGTCCGCGCCACGCCCTGATCTGCCACTACTGCGGGCATACGCAAGGCCACCTCGAAACTTGCCCCGACTGCGGCAGCCGTCGCATCAAGCATTTTGGGCAGGGTACAGAGTTGATTGAGGCCGCCGTGCACGAGGAGTTTCCCGGCGCGCGCACCATCCGCTGGGACCGCGACACCGCCACCGGACGCGAGGCGCACGAGTTCATCCTGCAGCACTTCGCGGATCGCCACGCCGACATTCTGATCGGCACGCAAATGATCGCGAAAGGGCTTGACCTGCCACAGGTGACGCTCGTCGGCATCATCTCGGCGGACACGGCGCTCGGCCTGCCGGATTTCCGCTCCGGCGAGCGTACCTTCCAGCTTCTGACGCAGGTCGCCGGGCGCGCCGGACGAGGCGTGCTGGGCGGGCGGGTGGTGCTGCAGAGCTACATGCCAGAACACTACGCGATCCGCGCGGCAGCCCACCACGATTACGAGCAGTTCTACCATCAGGAGATCGCCTACCGGCGCGACCAGGGCTATCCACCGTTCCGGCGGCTAGCGCGTATCCTGTTCCAGTACGACAGCGCTGCACGCGCCGAGCGTGAAGCTCGCCGCGCCGAGCAAGCATTGCGCCACATCGTCGCAGAAGGCCAGTTCACCGCCACCGAGATCATCGGCCCCACGCCCTGCTTCTTCGCCAAGCGCGCCGATCTGTATCGCTGGCACCTCATTCTCCGCAGCCCCGATCCGGTCCCTGTGCTGGCGCAGCTCGATGTCGCGGACGGTTGGTTCGTCGATATCGACCCGGTCGATATGCTGTGAAATATAGTGCAATCGCACTGGCCGGATCCGGCAGTTCTGACATACAATTCGGCTAACGTACGCGTGGGAAGCGCATTCGGCGGGAGCATCAAGCATGAGTCCATCGTCAGAATGGGTCAGCCTGGGGGAAGCCGCCCGAATTGTCGGAGTGCATCCGGCAACCATCCGCAACTGGGCAGAGCGTGGCGAGCTACCTTTCCGGCGCACGCCCGGCGGGCACCGGCGCTTCCGGCGCTCGGACCTGAAGCAGTGGATCGCGACGCATCCCACGCAGGTCTATCCCCACGAGGCGCAGCTTGTCGTGCAGAGCGCGCTGGGGCGTCTGAGGCTCGAAGTGGCGGATCGCCGCAAGCTGGCCGCCGAAGACTGGTATCGCAAGATGACCGACGAGGGCCGGGACAAGATGCGCCAGCACGGTCTGCGGCTGATGGACGGGCTGATCCGTCACCTCTCCTCACCCCGCGAATCGGGCGGAATCGCGCTCGCCAAAGACATCGGCATAACGTATGGGCGGCTGCTGCGCGGCGAAGGGCTGTCGCTCTCCGAGGCGCTGCACGGCTATCTGTACTTCAGCGACTTTCTGCTCGAAGCGATGCTTGAAATGGCAGAGACGAACGCCGGACGCGCCGCGATTAACTGGAACGACATGCTCCGCGAGCTTCATCGCTTCACCCGGCAGATTCTCGTCTCGATGATCGAAGTTTACGACAGCTAAGAACGCAGAGCGGGATCAAAAAAGCAGCCAGGGACCACGCGGTTCCTGGCTGCTGTACGCTTACGTTTACGCTGGCTGTGGATAGGGCCGCGTGCCGAGGCGCGTCAGGATGACCGCCCCAAGCCCGATCGCGCTGACGGCCACCGCCGCGAGCGTGCCGATCCAGCTTGTGAACCAGAACAGGTCCCAGATGGAAACCGCGATCCCCAACGCCAGCCCGCCGATCGCAGCCTGCACCATCAGCGGCTGAGATGGCATCCCCAGGCGATCCAGCAACCATCCGCCGACCGGCTGCGCGAAAGCGGTCCAGCCCACCATCAGCGCCAGACCCAGCGCAACCCAGCCGAGAATGAAGACCGGCAGAAGCAGCAGCGGGATGACCAGGACGAGCGAGAGCCCATAGAACACGCTCACGCCGATCGCCGCGATCACCGTCAGGCAGCCGATTCCGGCGCTGGCAACCGGCGCCGAGCGCACCGACGACGACATGCGCAGCAAGCTGGATGGGAACACGATCATGCCGAGCGCCGCAATACCGCCCAGGAAGAACGCGCGGCCTACCGCCCCGGCCAGGCGCGCCACGAAACCGGGATCCCACCGATCCGCACCAGCGCCGACAAAGCGTTCCAACCCCTGGCGCTTATCGGCGCACTCCTCGCGCTGCTCCCCGGCAACCTGCGCCCCCTCGCGGATCGTCGCGCGGTCCGTGCAGTAGGTTAGATTGCCGTCTACGCGCGCGGCACTGTCCAGCGTAAAGTCACGGGCAATCACCGTGAGATCGCCGCTGACCAGCCCGCCTGCGATCACCTCGTCCCCGATCATGGTGATACTGCCGTTCACAGCGCTGCCTTCGTCAAACATCAGGCGGCTGCCGACCCACACCTGATCGCCTTCAAGGCGCTCGCCACTGCGCAGGTGATAGTTGTCGTCAAACCGGAATCCGCCAAGCTGGTCGCTCTCAAACGAGCACCCCGCCAGCAGCGCCAGCCCGATTGCGAGCGGCGCCAGCCAGAACACACGCCTGGCGGCCGAACGATTGCGTCCCACCATACCCGACTCTTCGCTTCCTACGGACGGCCGAGGCCGCCGCAATCATCAGGCGGCCGCGACACGCTGAAGCAGCCAGCGCGGCCCACCCAGCAAATACCAAACAGCCCACGCCACTAGCATCGCCAGCGGGATCGACGTCGTCACCAGCGCCGGAACCATCGGCATGTCGTCGACCAGCGACTCAACGCGCGCGGCGTAGTCGGACACCAGCCCGAACGCCGAGCCGATCGTCGAGGCGGCGAACGTCGTCGCCTCGTGCAACGCAGCCGGATCGGCCAGCACGCTGAATAGCGCCACGATGCCGTATACCAGCAGCGGCAGTGCGACGGCCGTCGCCACGGCCAGCGCCAGCGCCAGACTGAGGCTCAGGCGGCGGTTGAGCATATGCGGGAACGTCATCGCCGCGATCGCTGCCATCACGCGCGCGTGGAATCCCGCCGACGGTGACTCCATTGGCGCGGTGCGGAGCAGCATTTCCACCTGCCGGATGCGCTTCTCGTTTACCCGCGGCTCAGACGCATGCCCGCCAAGCCGCGCGCGCACCGCTTCCAGGTCGTGCTCGACCGGATCGGGCTGCGCCGCCTCGCTCATCTGGTGTGCGTGGTTACTCTTATCGTTTTCCATTATGAACCTTCCAACGCGGGATTGAGTGCCGACAGCGGGCGGTCCTCAAGCTGTTGCGCGAGGGCCTGCCGCGCCCGGAACAGTCGACTCTTGATTGCGCTCTCGGTCGTGCCGAGCATCTCCGCAATCTCTGCGTACGAGTAGTCATACCAGTACCGCAAAACCACCGCCACCCGGTAATCCGGGCTGAGGTCTTCCAGCAACGCCTGCACGGCCGCGCTACGCTCGGCGTCGAGCGTCGCTTCTTCCGGGCCGGGCGTATCGCTGGTCAGCGCCGGATGCGGCGGCAGCGGCTCTTCTAAAGACAGCCACGTCAAGCGCCGGCGCCG
>Ga0134095_1000339_pt1 | contig 49411 bp, 44 predicted proteins | sample 6_2taG_FD_94449 | JGI IMG/M metagenome (GOLD analysis project Ga0134095, IMG submission 94449) | Switchgrass degrading microbial communities from high solid loading bioreactors in New Hampshire, USA - 6_20_20_110_A2 metaG | ecosystem: Engineered > Bioreactor > Semi-continuous > Anaerobic >... | reverse complement strand
TTTGGGTTTTTCATTGTAGCATTTCGCAGACACAGATACAATTACAGAAAAGATAGTCCGGGTTATATCCCCCACCCCTGAAACTTTATGATTCGAAAAGTCTTAAAAATAATCGTTGGTTTCTTGTTTAAACTGCTCTCCCATGTTCACGTCACCGGACTGGAAAATGTTCCCCAAAATGGCGGTGTGATCCTGGCGGTCAACCATTTGAGTTACCTGGACGCACCGCTGATTTTTGTTGTTTCCGCCCGGGACGATGTGACAGCCCTGGTAACCTCCAAATATCAAAAACACTGGTTATTCCGCAGACTGATCAACGGTGTGCGAGGCATCTGGATTAACCGTGAGGAGGCGGATGTCCATGCGCTTAAAGCCGCCCTGGCATATTTGCAGCAGGGCGGCGCGCTGGGGATTGCTCCGGAGGGTACGCGCAGCACCACGGGCAGCCTCATTCCCGCGAAGACGGGAGCAGCCTACCTGGCGACAAAAGCTGGAGTACCCATCGTCCCCGTAGCTGTCACCGGAACAGAGACGGCTGTTCGCAAGCTGCTGTCTTTCAGGCGGCCGCACATCACCCTGCGGTTTGGTAAGCCGTTTCACCTGCCGCCCCTGGACCGGAAAGACCGGGCGGGGTCGCTGCAGAGGAACACGGATGCCATAATGTGCCGCATCGCGGCCCTGCTGCCGCCCGAATATCGCGGCGTGTATGCTGACCATCCCTGTCTGCGGGAGCTGCTGCATGAAGAATCACTGGAAGCGGAGCATGTCTGAGCCTGTTTCCTTGACATTGTGTGAAATTCGATGATAATAGGGCCTACAACCTTCATTCAAAGGCGATGATGGAGGAAAGTAGGTCATTCAAACCCGCCAGGGAGGCGGTGGGCGCAGACTGGAACCCCCGCCCGGTAGAGGATGACTGAAGTTCCCTCCGGAGCTGCCCAGGGGAACAGCCGGGTGCTTTATCCGGCTCAGTAGTTTGGGATCGCTGCCCCAGCGTTAGCGGGGGAGCCAATCGCCGGTAACAGAACCGGCTGCTGGCATAAAGAGTGGGCTGCAGTTGCGGCCAAGAAGGGTGGTACCGCGGGAAATCCCCGTCCCTTTAGAGGACGGGATTTTGTTTTAAGTACGGAGATCAATATGCTGTCGACCTTAGATCAAATCGAAAAGAAAGCCCTCACTGAGCTCGAAAACATCACAGATGAGAGCGCGCTGCAGAGCTGGCGGGTGAGCTTCCTGGGCCGCAACTCACCGCTGATGAAGGTGTTCGACCAGCTCGGAACGCTGCCGCGGGAAGAGCGGCCCGCCATCGGGCGGCGCGCTAATGAGGTCAAACAGGCGCTTGAGGCGGCTTTCAACGCCAGAAGCGAAAGCCTGCGTCAGGCCGCTCTGCAGCGCTCCCTCGAATCGGAGCGCCTGGACGTGACTCTGCCCGGCAGACCGGTCAGGCGCGGCCGCCTGCACCCGGCCACCCAGACGCTGCGCGAGGTCTATCGCATTTTTGGCGAGATGGGCTTCCAGATTTACCGCTCCCGTGAAGTGGAGACGGACGAATTTAATTTCCAGCTCCTGAACTTCCCGCCCAATCACCCCGCCCGCGATATGCAGGACACTTTTTTTGTGGATGCGGGCGTAGACCGGGGCGACAACCCGATTTTGCTGCGTACCCACACCTCACCCGGGCAGATCCGGGCCATGCGTGAATTTGCGGCCATGGACCCGCAGAATCCGCCGCCCATTCGCATCATCCTGCCCGGTATGTGCTTCCGCTACGAGCAGGTGACCGCCCGCTCTGAAGTGCAGTTCAATCAGGTGGAAGGGCTGGCTGTGGGAGAGAACATCACCTTCGGCGATCTAAAAGGCACCCTGAGCGATTTCGCCCGCCGGGTGTACGGCCAGCATGTGCGCACCCGCTTCCGCGCTTCGCATTTCCCCTTCACCGAGCCAAGCGCTGAAATGGACATTGAGTGCTTCGTTTGCGGCGGGGCTGGCTGCCCGATATGCAAGCGCACCGGCTGGCTGGAGATCCTGGGCTGCGGTATGGTTCACCCGGTCGTTCTTCGGAACGGCGGGTACGACCCCAGGCGCTATACCGGTTTTGCTTTCGGTATGGGCCCCGAGCGGATCACGATCCTGCGCCACAAAATTGAAGATATCCGCAACTTCTGGGCGAATGATTTTCGCTTCCTGCAGCAGTTCTAGCCCGGCTGGACTGTAAGCGGAGTTTTTTGAGGAGGACCTGAATGAAAGTACCTCTTTCCTGGGTGAAAGATTTTGTCGACATTACAATCCCGGTCGAGGACCTTGCCCACCGATTGACGATGGCAGGGTTGGAGGTCGAGGAAATCCGCTACATCGGCCTGCCTTTCTCGGATCAGCACACCGGTGGCAGCGAACAGCGCCGGGAGACCAAGGTATCGGGGCTGGAGTGGGATCCGGAGCGGATTGTCGTCGGCGAAGTTCGTGAGGTAAACCCCCATCCCAATGCGGACCGTCTGGTTCTGTGTCGTCTGTACGACGGCCAGCAGGAGCACACCGTGCTCACCGGCGCGCCGAACCTGTTCCCCTACAAGGGCCAGGGGCCGCTGGACCCGCCGCTGAAGGTTGCTTACGCCAAAGAAGGCGCGCGCCTGTACGATGGTCACCAGCCGGGTTTTGTGCTGACCACGCTCAAGCGGGCAAAAATCCGGGGTGTCGAGTCCTATTCGATGATCTGCTCGGAGAAGGAGCTGGGCATATCCGAGGAGCATGAAGGTGTGATTATTCTCGACCCCGACGCGCCCACCGGCATGCCCCTGGTGGAGTATATGGGCGATGCTGTGCTGGAGATTGCCATCACCCCCAATATCGCCCGGAATGCGAATATCCTCGGCGTGGCGCGCGAAATCGCCGCGCTCACCGGCCAGCGTCTGCGCTACCCCAACCTGGAGATACAGGCCCAGGGCGAACCGGTGCAGGGCCAGGTGGAGCTGGAGATCCGCAGCCCTGAGCTGAACCCGCGCTTTGTGCTCGGGCTGATCCGCAATGTGAAGGTTGGTCCCAGCCCCTACTGGGTGCAGCGCCGTCTGCGCCTGGCGGGTATGCGGCCGATCAACAATATTGTCGACAGTACGAACTACGCCATGCTCGAGATCGGCGAGCCGCTGCATGCCTTTGACTATGATGCGCTTGTGCAGCGCGCCGCTGGGAAAACGCCGCGCATCATCACCCGCACCGCGCAGCCGGGTGAAAAACTGGTCACCCTGGATGATGTCGAGCGCACCCTGGACGACCAGACCGTGCTGGTCACCGACACGGCCGGTCCGTTGTCCATTGGCGGTGTCATCGGCGGTGCAGAGACCGAGGTGAGCGACAACACCCGCAATGTGCTGCTCGAAGGCGCGGCCTGGAACTTCATTAATATCCGCCGCACACTGTCGAAGCAGCGCATCAACACCGAAGCTGCTTACCGCTTCTCGCGCGGTGTGCATCCTGCCATGGCGGAGCGCGGTGTGCGGCGCGGCCTGATCTTGATGCAGAGCTGGGCCGGGGGTGAAGTCGCCCGCGGGCTGGTCGACGAATATCCCCTCCCGCAGCAGGATCCGGTGATAGAAGTTTCCACGGCTGATGTGCGCCGCTGGCTGGGAATCGATTTGGATGTCGAAGAGATTGCTGGCATCCTGCACAGCCTGGAATTCGACGTGGAAGTTCGTGATGGGACGGTCCGCGCCCGCACCCCCGATCACCGCCTGGATATTGGGGAGGGGATCATCGGACTGGCTGATATCCTCGAGGAAATTGCCCGCATTTACGGGTATGAACGCATTCCCGAGACCCGCCTGGCCGATACCCTGCCGCTGCAGTGTGGGAACCCGGATCTGGAGCGCGAGGAGCGAGTGCGCGATCTGCTGGTGGAGCTGGGTCTGCAGGAAGTGATCTCCTACCGCATGACCACCCCCGCCCGGGAGGCGCGTCTGGGCCTTTCGATTGAGCCCCAGCACTACGTTCGCCTCGCCAACCCAATCAGCAGCGATCGCGACGTGCTGCGCCAGAACCTGCTTCCCAACCTGATGGAGGTCGCCGAGCGTAATGGGCGCCTGCAGGATCGCATCGCGATTTTTGAGATCGGTGCCGTTTTCTATGCCCATGAGGACGGCTCTCTGCCCGATGAACTGCCGCGCCTGGGCATATTGATGACCGGCCCGCGCGATCTGCCCTCCTGGCAGGACGGCAGCAGCGGCCTGATGGATTTCTATGATCTAAAGGGTGTGGTGGAGAGCCTGCTGGACGGCCTGCACATCACGGCTGCGCGCTTTGAGCCGGCTGCCCTCCCGGCCTTCCATCCGGGAAAATGTGCCCGGGTCTATATCCAGGATCGCCTGCTGGGCGTGATGGGCGAGCTGCACCCGCAGGTTCGGGAGCGCTACGATCTGCCCGACCGGCCTGTTCTGGCTGCCGATCTTGACCTGAGCGTCATTCTGCAGTCGATTCCGGAGCTCTATCCGGTGACGCCCGTCCCGGCGTTCCCGCCTGCGCTCGAGGATCTGGCTGTGATCGTCGATGAAGACCTCCCTGCGGCCCGTGTGGAAGAGGTGATCCGCCGGGCAGGTGGGGAGATGGTGACCGCTGTGCGCCTGTTCGACGTTTACCGGGGTGAGCAGATTGGAGCCGGCAAAAAGAGCCTGGCATACAGTGTGACCTACCAGGCCGTGGACCATACGCTGACCGATAAAGAGCTGCAGAAGATCCGCCAGCGCATCATCCGCCGTCTGGAACAGGAGCTCGGCGCCCACCTGCGCAGTTAAAGAATCAAAGGGCGCAGTAAAATGCGCCCTTCAAAAAACGCCTGCCGGAATTCTGCCCGGCAGGCGTTTCTGTTAACCTTTTACGCTGTCCACAATTTCAGCTGCGATATCGTAGCGGTTGAACGGCGGCATCAGGTAAACGCCGTGCGCCCAGGATTTCATCTCCTCGATCAACTCGATGGCGATGCGCACACCCTCCTTGGGAGCATTCGACCCGGCGCGTTCGATGCGCTGAATGATCTCTACCGGGATAGAGATACCCGGCACTTCGTTGTTTAAAAAGGCGGCATGGCGCGCGCCGTACAGCGGCAGCGTGCCGACCAGAATGGGCGTTTCGAGGGGTCCATACCTGTCGGCATAATACTGGAGAAATTCTTGTGCGGACTGCGGGTTGAAAACCGGCTGGGTGAGCAGGAAATCGGCGCCGGCCTGCAGCTTACGGCGCAGGTTTTTTATCTCGCGGTCGATGTCGGGCGGGCACAGATTAAGGGCACAGCCCACGAAGAAAGAAGTCGGCTGGCCGATGTCATTGCCGGAATGATCCACACCGGCGTTGAAGCCCTGCTTGATCAGCCTGATCAGCCCGGATGGCACCAGATCGTAATTATCCATTGCGTCGGGGTAGTCGCCAATCGCCGTTGGATCCCCCATCACCACAAAGACGTTGCGGATGTTGAGCGCGTGGGCGGCGAGCAGGTCGCCCTGCACGCGCAGCAGATTGCGCCCCCGGGTGGGGAAATGCAGCGTGGTATCGATGCCGATCTGGCGCTGGATCAGGCTGCACACGGCCCAGGGGCTCATGCGCATCCGCGCCATCGGGCTGTCGGCCACGTTGATCACATCGGCGCCGGCTTCGGCGAGCAGGCTGGCGCCGGCCAGGAGTTTATGCGCCGAAAGGCCGCGCGGCGGGTCCATCTCAACGGCGACGACGAACTGCTGGGCTGCCAGCTTCTGCGCCAGACTGGTCGGCAGGTCCGGTGCGGCCGGGCGTTCCTCGACCTCTACCTGTGCGGCGCCGTCCTCCGGCGGGGCGCAGCCCTGCGGTTTTTCATCCAGCGCAGCGCGCATGGCGGCGATGTGGGCCGGCGTTGTGCCGCAGCAGCCTCCGATCAGGCGCGCCCCGGCTTCACAGAACATACGCGCGTATTCCCCAAAGTACTCGGGATTGGCCGGGTACATCACCCGGCCGCCGACCTGTTCAGGCCAGCCAGCGTTTGGCATCACGGAGAAAAAGGGTCGTTCGCTTTCGTTTGTGCCTACAGCCTGGCGCATCTGGCGCAGAATCCGGTGAATCTGGGCCGGTCCGCCCGAGCAGTTGATGCCGATCACATCCGTACCGCTTTCGGCCAGCGTGCGCGCCACTTTTGCAGGGGTGTCTCCAAACAGCGTCACATCATCGCGGGTGAAGGTCATCGAGGCCACCACCGGCAGATCGCACACCTGGCGCGCCGCAGCGATCGCTTCTTTGATTTCGTGCAGATCGCTCATCGTCTCGATGATGATCAGATCAGCGCCGGCTTCGGCCAGGCTGGAAATTTGCTCCGAAAATGCCTGGCGCGCCTGTTCGGGCTGCACGCGGCCAAATGGGGCCAGCCGCACGCCCAGCGGACCAACATCCCCGGCGATGAGCACCTCGCGGAAGGAGGCCATCACCACCCGGCGCGCCAGTTCAACTCCGGCGCGGTTGATTTCGGCTACCCTGTCCTCCAGGCCGTGAGCCGCCAGCTTATAGCGGTTGGCCCCAAAGGTGTTGGTCGTGATGATCTGTGAACCCGCTTCGATATATGCACGGTGAATTTCGGCTACCATGGCCGGTTTGGTCAGGTTGAGCGCGTCGAAGCATTCATCGAAATCGGCACCGTGCATGTTCAGCAGCGTACCCATGGCCCCGTCGGCCAGGATCGGGAGCGCGGATTCTTTTACTAAGGAAATAAAATTTGCTGCGGTCATATTTTTTCTGGACGCCGGTGTTGGCCGGCTCTGCCAATGCTTCCTCCCTGGGATGTCGGACCTATTTTACACCGGATTACTCTATTTATCGCAGCCATCCCTTTACGCTTGAAAAGTCTCCGGCAGAGAGCAAACAGGTTTCGTTTGTTATAATCAATCAGGCCACCTGAACAGGCTGCCACAATCCGCTGGAAAGCGGAAATTCACCTCGCTAGAAGACGAAGCGCTGACTCATGATCCCACTGCATCTCTCCATCGCCGGGTTCCTTTCTTATCGCGAACCAGCCGAACTTGATTTCACCACTTTTGATCTGGCATGCATTGCTGGTGCGAACGGCGCCGGTAAGTCCTCGCTGTTGGACGCGATCACCTGGGTGCTGTTTGGTCAGGCTCGCAAGCGCGATGATTCCATTATTAACGCCCAGTCGAACACGGCCAGGGTATGCATGATCTTCGAGTATGAGGGCAACATTTACCGGGTGGAGCGCGTCAAACCGCGCGATAAGACCGCCGTGCTCGAATTCCATATCCTGCAAAGCGGAAGCTGGCGGACGAATGGAGCCAGTGGGGGGCAGTGGAAACCGCTGACGGAGCGCACGCTGCGTGAAACGGACGCCTGCATCCAGAAAACCCTGCGCATGGATTACGAGACCTTTGTCAACGCAGCCTTCTTTCTGCAGGGCAAAGCCGACCAGTTTACCCAGCAGCGTCCCGGCGATCGCAAGCGGATTCTGAGCAGCATCCTCGGGCTGGAGATCTGGGAAGCCTACCGCCAGCAGGCTGCAGATCGTCGAAAGCTGCTCGAAGCGGATATCTCCAACATCGAGGGGCGACTCTTCGAGATTTCAAACGAGCTGGCCGAAGAGAAAGAGCGCCGGGAGCGTCTGGAGCGGCTGGAAAAGGACCTTGAACGCCTCAGCCGGGAGCGCTTTTTGCAGGAGAGCGCGCTGGAGAACATCCGGAAAAATGCCGCCGCCCTGGCGGAACAGCGCCGTCTGGTCAATGCCTTTGAGCGCCAGCTGGAGAATATGCTGCGGCGCGTGGAAGATTTACAGCACCGGCGTGAAGCGCGCCTCGAAGAGAAGCAGTCTTTCCAGGAACTGCTGGCACGAGCAGAGGAAATTGAAGCGGCTTACGCCGCCTGGCAGGCTGCCCGCCAGGAACTGGAACGCTGGGATGAAATTGCCGGACGCTTTCGCGAACATGAAAAACGCCGGGAGGAGCCGCGCGCCGAGATCAACGCCGCGCACGCCCGCCTGATGCAGGAGCTGGAAACACTCCAGGCTCAGGAAAAACAGGTAGCTGCAGTAGCCGGTGAAATCGCCGGGCTGGAAGAGAAGATCCGTGCGGCCCAGGGCGAAAAAGAAAGGTTGGAAGCCCAGCTTGAAGAGCGCGACCGGCTTGATGAGGAACTGCGCACTGCCCGCGATCAACTGGCCTCGGCAAATGCAGAGAACCCGCTCCTGAAAAAGGAGATGAATGAACTGAACGAGCGCATCAAACGGCTCAGGGAGCTGGAGGGGGCGACCTGCCCGTTCTGTGGCCAGCCGCTCAGCCCCGAAGAACGCATGCGCCTGGTAGATAAACTTCAAGCCGAAGGAACAGCGATGGGCGATCGTTATCGCGCCAACCAGAAGCTGAAGACCGAATTTGAACAGCGGGTAGCGAATCTGGTGGCGCAGATCAACCAGCTCTCCAAGAGTGAGTTGGCTCTGCGCAGCCTTTCCCAAACCCTGGCACAGTTGAACAGTCGTCTGGAAATGCTGACCGCCCAGCGCCAGACCTGGGAAGAGCAGGGCGCGCGGCGCCTGAAAGAAGTTCAGCAGGCGCTGGAGAACGAAGACTTCGCCCACGACGCCCGCCGGCGCCTGGCGGAGATCGATGATGAACTGCGCCAGATTGGCTATGACGCCGCCGAGCACGACCGCATCCGGCAGGCAGAGATGCAGGGGCGCTCTGCGCAGGAGGATCTGCTGGCGCTGGAAAAAGCGCGCGGCACACTGGAATCACTGGAACGTGAGATCGCCGATCTCGACGAGCAGCTTCAGAAACTGCAGACAGAAGTTGACAGCCTGCAGCAGGAATACGATCAGGCGGCGGCCGCCCTGGCTGCTGCGGAGGCCCAGGCGCCGGATGTCGCCGCGGCTGAACAGAACCTTTTCATGCTGCAGGAACAGGAGAACCGGCTGCGCATTGAAGTGGGCGCCGCCCAGCAAAAAGTGCTGGTGCTGGAAGACCTGAAAACGCGCCGCCGGCAGCTCGAGGCCGAACGTGATGAGATTGCCAGGCAGGTGCAGCAGTACCGCCAGCTGGAGCGCGCTTTTGGGAAAGACGGGATTCCCGCCCTGCTCATCGAGCAGGCGTTACCCGAAATTGAAGCCCGCTCGAATGAAATCCTCGACCGCCTCAGCGGCGGGAACATGTCGGTGCGCTTTGTCACCCAGGCAGCTTATAAGGATAAGCATCGCGATGACCTGCGCGAGACGCTCGAGATTCAAATTAGCGATTCCGCCGGAACGCGCGACTATGAAATGTTTTCCGGCGGCGAGGCCTTCCGCGTGGACTTCGCCATTCGCCTGGCGCTCTCGGAAGTGCTCTCCCAGCGCGCCGGTGCCCGCTTACAGACCCTGGTGATTGACGAGGGTTTTGGCAGCCAGGACAACCTCGGCCGCCAGCGGCTGCTGGAAGCCATCAACCTGGTGCGCTCAGACTTCGCCAAGATCCTGGTGATCACCCATATCGACGAGCTGAAAGAGGCTTTTCCCAACCGCATCGAGGTTGAAAAAACGCCGCTGGGAAGCAGGCTGCGCGTTATATAATCATTTGCATATCTAGCGAGTGCGAGGAGGGAGATTCTATGTGCTCGGACACGGTTGCGAGGCGTGTCCTGCTGGCCGTTCTGGCTCATCCGGACGATGAATCCTTTGGTATGGGTGGTACGCTTGCCCTGTACGCCCAGCGCGGTGTGGACGTTTATTTAATCTGTGCAACGCGCGGGGAGGCGGGCATGATGGCACCCGAATTCCTGAAGGGGTTCGATTCCGCTGCCCAGCGCCGCGAACACGAGCTGCGCTGCGCCGCGGAAAAGCTGGGCCTGAAAGATGTTTTCTTCCTGGACTATCGTGATTCAGGAATGCCCGGCTCGCCGGATAATGAGCACCCGATGGCGCTGTGCAAGGCCCCTCTTGAGGACGTGAGCGGGCAGATTGTCCATTTCATCCGCACCCTGCGGCCGCAGGTGGTGGTTACCTTCGATCCTATCGGCGGCTATCGCCACCCCGACCATATCGCCATTCACAATGCCACGGTGCACGCATTCCATGCTGCCGGTGACCCGCAGCAGTTCCCCTCCGACCAGGCGCCTTACCAGCCTCAAAAACTCTACTTTCACACCATTTCGCGGCGCTTTCTGCGGCTGGCGGTGCGCGCCATGCCGCTTTTTGGTAAGGATCCCCGTAAATGGGGCCAGAACCAGGATATCGACCTGACCACCCTGGCCGCGGAGGATTTCCCCGTCCACGCTGTTATTGATTACCGGGCGGTCCGTGAGCGCAAGATGGACGCCGCGACCTGCCACGCCAGTCAGGGCGGTTCCGCCATGATCAACGGCCTGATGGGCTGGGTGATCCGCATGGCTGGCAGCAAAGAAACCTTCATGCAGGCGTATCCTCCCCCCAGACCCAGGACTCGCGTGCGCGACCTCTTCGAAGGAATCCATTAGCCCCGGCGTTTTCGATACGGTCGCTGCCAGGGCATACAGCCGGCGGGGTTAAAAATAGCTGCCGTCCGGTGGTGAGGTTTTTCCGGACGGCAGGAGATCAGCAAAAGAAGAACAGGCGTACAGGTTCAGGTTGGTAGGGTATTGGCGGGTGATAACGTATAAAAGCGTCGATGTTTTATGATTGGCGGCAGCGGCACGCCTGTTCTGCCTTTTATTATACGGGGATTTTACGTAATTTTCCTTTCCGAATTGTTGTTCAGGCCTGACAGAAATGTCAGGTGCCGGTGCTGCCAGGATCCCTTACCCCTTCAGTGAAGCGTACGTCGTGTTCTGGATGGTGTGGATCATCGCCCAGAAGTTCTCCATGGGGGTGTCGAGCTGAACGTGATGGGTGGGCCCCAGGATGAGCCCACCGCCTTTCCCAATGGTCTTCAGGCGTTTGATCACCTCGGCTTTCACATCTTCCGGGGTGCCGAAGGGCAGGGTGTGCTGCTCGTCGATGGACCCCCAGAAGCACAACCTGTCGCCGTACTGCTCTTTGAGCTTAGCCGGATCCATACAGGCCGGCTGTACCGGGTTGAGCACATCCAGGCCAATTTCAATCAGATCAGGGATAATCGGATCGATCACGCCGTCGGAGTGGTAGGCCACCTTCACCTGCGGGTTGATCTGTTTGAGTTCAGAGATAAAGTTGGCCATGCGCGGCTTGAGAAAGCGCCGCCAGTGGCGTGGTGAGATCAGCATGCGGTTCTGTGAGCCCACATCATCACCGATCCAGATCATGTCCACGCCCATCTCCACCAGCTTCTTCGCTGCCGTCAGGTGGAAGTGATAGGGGAAATCAAGGATCTGTTCGGCAGTATCCGGGTTCAGCGCGAAATCGGTGAGCAGGCGCTCGTAGCCTCGCAGCGCCCAGGCGCATTCGAAGATGGTGGTGACGGTGACCCCGACGATCCAGTACTCATCTTTGAATTCTTTGAGAACCCTCTCCGCTTCCTGGTAGAGTTCAGGCCGGTTGGGATCGGGTGCTTTGTAGCGGAGAATGGCGTCGTCATCGGCCAGCGGATTTTCGGCAATCTCAGTATAGGTTCCCTCACCGAAAGGCGTGCTGTATTTGACCGCCCGCCAGCCCACCCCCCATTCATCATAGTAAAAATCGTCGCCAGAATAGTACGAATTGGCCCACCCGACGGAGGTCAGAAGCATGTCCTGCTCCAGAATCCGCTCCAGTTCGTAGGTGTTGCCGCCGCCGTGAGGGTTGTGCAGGCCGTGCCCCGACAGTTTCAGTTCCGCCCGCAAACGTTCGGCAAATTCAGGTGTGAAGCTGACCTGCATCGGGCAGCGGTCGGGTTCTTCATGGTTCAACGCCATCTGTACACGTTCGCGATGTTTCATTGTTAATGTTTTCTCCTGACTCAGGGTTGATCGTGTTGCTTACCGGGCAGTTGTTCAGGGCGTGTGCAGGGAAAGGACTGCAGAACCTGCTCGTCATAGGCCATGGATGTTTCCTGACCGGGTTCGACGATCAGAAAATCCTGGTCCCAGTCACCGTTGATTAAGCGCCGGATCAAAATCAAATCTCCGGCCATGCGCTCGAAGGTCCAGCCCCGCCGGGCGGCCTCCTGGCGGGCCTGCTCTTCTACAGCCGAGCCGTCGCCCACGCCCATATCGATATACACGGCGCGCTGGTAGTGCTGCTGCCAGGCGCCCATCACTTCCATCAGGTAATCGGCGTTTTCACGCCCGTACTTCTCGACGTATTCGCTGTAAAGCGCCTCGATGTTGCCAGTTGAGGTAGATCCCATGGCCAGCGAGGTGCCTGTGCCATCGTCACGTTCGATGTAATCCTGAACGTACCAGTACGTGCCCGGGTGTTCCCGGAATTGTTCGGCATATAACTGCCGGCTGCCCAGAAAGAGGGTGATGCAGTCGTGCGCGCGTGGAATAACCAGTGGGATATCGCCGGCCCGCAGTCCGGAGAGAGCCTGCCCGCACAGGCCGTAGCCGAAGAGCAGCGCGTCATAGCGGCCGCTGTTTGCCTGATCGATCCTGTCCTGCAGGTAGGCGCGCAGTCTGGCCGGTGTGTTGTGCAGGCCGCGCTTGACGAGTTCAATGTCAACGATGTGCGGGCTGTACGCTGCGCACAGGTACAGCGGGCGAGCAATGACTTCACAGGCAATACATTTGAGATACATGAGGACCTGTCTTTTCCGTTGGGCCGCTGTGCGCTGAATTCGCGGTGAGAGCAGATCTGGTCAGGAGCCGGTTTTTACACCAGCATGGAGCATTCCGGGGCATCCTGCGGCGAGGGCCTGCCTGCTGTTTCGATTTACTTTCTGAATTCAGCGAGTACCGGGTAGTATACTTGATTTCACCGCTTTCGTTCAAATCAAAACAATTAAGGCTGGAAAACATGCGCAGTGAACATTTCTTTTCGAGTAGTAACAAACTGGGGGAAGGCCCGCTGTGGAGCCCTGAGGAACAGGCCCTCTACTGGGTGGATATCGAGCAGCATCGTTTACACCGAATGATCATCGATGAGAAAGAGATGCAGACGGTCGACGTCGGGGCCCCGGTCAGCGTGCTGGGACTGCGCGAGCGTGGCGGCCTGATCCTGGGTGTGTATGATCATTTTGCCCTATACCAGCCGGGGCAGGAACATCTCCAGGTTCTGGCCCGAATTTCCTTGAGCGCCTCGGGCGCACGGCTGAACGATGGCGCTGTCGACCCGCGAGGCGATTTCTGGGCCGGAACGATGAGCCCGGACGGGCAGGGCTGCCTGTACCGCATATCGCCTGACGGCCAGGTGCGCATCATGGAAACGGGACTTTCCATCTCCAACGGCATCGCCTGGAGCCCCGACCGGCGGAAGATGTACCTGGCCGATTCGGGCCCGGGTGTGATCTATGTCTACGATTACGACCCTGCAAGTGGAGAGATCGCCAACCGGCGGGTGTTTGTCGACGCCAGGGAAGATCCAGGTGTGCCGGATGGCCTGACGGTTGACGCGGAAGGTTTTATCTGGAGCGCTCACTGGGGCGGGTGGAAAGTTGTGCGCTACGACCCGGAGGGAAAGGTGGCGGCGGAGGTGAAGGTGCCGGTCGAATTTCCAACGAGCTGCGCATACGGCGGCCCGGGGATGGATGAACTGTATATCACCTCCGCCTGGACGGCAGTCGAAAACCGGTCTGAACAGCCGCTGGCCGGAGACATCTTCCGCCTGCACCCGGGGGTGAGAGGTCTTCCGCCGTACAGATTTAAGGGATAAAAAAAAGGGAGCCAGAAGTGCTCCCGTTAAAGTGCTTGGGGTCGTCGTAGTCCCTCACCGTTGACCACGACGACCCCGGGCCCAATGGCGTATCATTCCTAACCCCCAGCGATACCCCTTTCCAATCCTTGACCATATCCCCCTGATGTTGCAAGGACCGTCTCTATCCGCCCTTAATATATCCGAATTGTACAACTCCCTCAATAAGGGATTTCCCCTCGGTTAAGGTAGGGATTCCCCTACCCTATAGGAGTCTCTCTGGTCAGCATGCAGCTGTACGTTGGGTGGAACCACTGCCTTAAATGGATCGGGTAGAATAGCAGAATTAGAGGATAAGCGATAATGAAAACGAAAACCCTGCAAATCTTACTCACAAACGACGATGGTATCCAATCCCCGGGTCTCTGGTCGGCGGCCGATGCACTTTCCGATCTGGGCTTTGTGCACGTTACCGCGCCCAGAGACCAGTTTTCTGGGGCAGGCAGGAGCCTGCCGGCGACCTCGGATGGTATCATCCGCGCGGAACAGGTCAGGGTACGCGGTAAACTCTGGGACGTCTATGCCGTAGGAGGCACCCCTGCCCAGGCGGTGCTGCATGCCGTGCTGGAAATCCTGCCCGAAAAACCAGACCTGGTGGTTTCAGGGATCAACTACGGCGAAAACCTGGGCACCGGGATCACCGTTTCGGGGACGGTCGGCGCAGCATTAGAAGCCGCCTCCATGGGCATCCCTGCGATCGCGGTCTCTCTGGAAACGGATCAGGCGTATCACCTCTCGTATTCCAAAGAAGTCGATTTCTCTGTGGCCGCACACTTCACGGCTTATTTTGGAAAAATGTTGGTGGAGCGGCGCCTTCCGGCTGATGTGCACGTTCTGAAAGTGGACGTGCCGAGCGACGCGACGGTGGATACCCCCTGGGAACTCACACGCCTTTCGCGGATGCCTTATTTCATCCCGGTCCCACCGGAGCGCCGGTCTTGGGATTCACCGGCGCGCATCGGTTACAAACAGGTTCACGACCCGCGCGAGGATGATCCCGACACCGATGTTTACGCGCTGCGGGTGAAGCGAGTTGTATCGGTAACCCCGCTCAGCCTTGATATGACCTCGCGCGTTGACTTCGAGGAATTAAACCACCTGCTGCGTTCGTAAATCATAAAAGCCGCCTGCCCAGGCGGCTTTTATATTACTCTTCCTCGTTCAATACTTTCAGGAGCTGGCGGTGTACTGCCGGCGTTCCGGCAGCGACGACCGATGTGGGGGTGCGCAGGAAGTCGCTGTCTCCATTGAGGGTGCTTACAGTAGCGCCCGCCTCGCGGGCAATCACCACCCCTGCGGCGATATCCCAGGAGCTGATCGAGATCTCCCAGTAGCCATCCACCCGCCCGCTGGCAGTGTAGCACAGGTCCAGGGCTGCGGAACCCAGACGGCGCACCCCCTGGCTCAGCAGGGATAAGCGCGTGAAGTTGTTCAGGTTATTGCGGCGGCTGGTGCGGATGTCGTAGGGGAATCCGGTGACCAGCAGGCTGTGGTTCAGGTCTTCTGCCTGAGAAGCCCGGATTGGCTCGCCGTTCAACCAGGCCCCCCTGCCGCGCTCACCGCTGAAGCATTCGTCGCGCACCGGGTCGTACACCACTCCCAGCTCCAGGATGCGGTCACGGGCAACCCCGATCGAAACGGCGAACATGGGGATCCCGTGCAGATAGTTAACGGTCCCATCCAGAGGATCGATGTACCAGGAAAAACAACCCTCGCCATCAAACTCACCGCTTTCCTCGGTGACGATGTGGTGATCGGGGAAGCGGCGGCGGATTTCGGATACAAGCAGTTCTTCGGAGCGGCGATCGATTTCGGATACCAGGTCGATCACACCTTTATATTCGATTTTGATTTGATTACCGAAGCCCGGGCGGCGCTGGTAACCCTCCATCAAAATCTCGCCTGCCCGGCGTGCCAGGGTCTCAAGATCTGCTAATGTTGGCTGCATAGATTATCTCTGAACAGTCTCCTCGCTCTCCTGAATCATGGTGTAGAGCCTGTCGAGCTCCCTTTGAATTTCACTCTGCTCCGCCACAGCGGCATCCAGCAGGGATTGAAAGGCCGCTTTCTGTTCCTGCGGCAGGGTTTCCAGCAGGCGGCTGGTGCGCGCAATCTGGCTGTTCTTATGGCGCAGTTTGCTCTCCAGCCGCTGCCGGTAGCTGTGATAAAAACTGCGGTCATCCAGCGGCGGCGGAAGTGCCGGCGGGCCTTCAGTGAGCACTTCTGCCACCGTGAGCAGGAATTCTTCCGTGTCGACCGGTTTTTCGAGAAAACGTACGGCGCCCAGGCGCTTCGCAAACGCCTTATCTTCCGCGGTCACGTAGGTCGCGGAGAGGAAGATGATGGGAATGCGGCAGGTGCGCACATCGGTGCGCAGACGGTGGACCAGGGCATAACCGTCCATGCGCGGCATCAGGATGTCGGTAATGATCAGCGCCGGGTGCGTTTGTTCGAGGAGCTCGAGTGCCTCCTGACCGTTCGCTGCGCAGATCACCGGATAACCTTTAAAACGCAGGGTTACTTCCAGCAGTTCACGGATATGGGCGACATCTTCGACGACAAGCAGGGGGCCATGTTGAACGCTCATGCCGCTATTGTATTCCCAATTGCAGCAGGGGACGGTAAACAGATTTGGAAGGCAGAGCGGCTGCTGCACGGTCACCCGGCGTTCTCTGCTCCGGTCTGTGTTTCCGCTGCAGGCAGCGACATTTCGCGTGCCAGGTTGTCGAAGAAGGCGGCCATCAAACGGCTGCGTTCCGCCGCAATGGCGGCCGCCGAAGGGGTGAAAATGCGGTCCTGGATCTTGCGCAGTTTGAACAGGTACTCGTGGTAGGCGCTGTAAGGCTCACCCGCTTCGGTTTCGCCGGTCTGCATAAAGCGCTCCGATGGGGGCGCAAAAATAGGGCCGCCGGCTGCCAGGCTGTACGCGATCGCGCGGGCGGCGCCGACCGCGCCAATCGCATCCAGCTTATCGGCGTCGAAGACGACTTTCGCTTCAATGGTCTGGGGGCTTTCAGAGGGCTGGCGAAACCGGTGGGCGCGAATACAGTGCTGAACAGCGGCGATACGCTCCTGCGGCCAGCCCTGAGCTTGTAAAACCCGGGCGGCAAAAGCAGCGGCTGCTTCGTGGTGCGCCTGCCGCTCCCCTGCCTCGACCTGGACATCATGCAGCAGCACGGCAGCGCGCACCATCTCGATGTCGGCGTCTTCTTTGCGCGCCAGATCTTCGGCCATATAGTACACGCGCAGCACGTGATCAAAACCATGCACGGGGTCGTCAGGCGAGTACCAGGCCCGCGCCTGCTCAATGCTGACCGGAATCGTCATCGCTAAAAGAAGAGATAGTAAACCAGCAAACCGGCGCCGGCCAGCAGGAGCAGGCTGCATCCAAAAGCGATCACTTTCGAAGCCAGGCGCAGAAGGAAGCGTAAAACAACCAGCACCAGGATGGCGATGACGGCCAGGGTGATGATGTTGACGACCGGATCATCGCTTTGCAGGAAGGGCAGGAGGAGAAGATAATTCATCATAGTCGATTATACCGGGTAGACGTGTCCTTTCTTGATTACCGTCTGTACAAGGTTCGTGCCGAAGCGGTATCCCAGATGGCGGTAATCCGGAGTCGAAAGGATCAGCAGATCGGCCTGCTTTCCCGGTTCGATCGAGCCGATCTGGTGGGAACGGCAGATAGCAGCGGCCGCGTTGATGGTTGCCGCAGCGATCGCCTGTGAGGGGGTCAGGCACAGATAGCGGCACGCCAGGGCAATAACGAACTGCATACTCTCGCACCATGCTGACCCCGGGTTCAAACCGGTGGCCAGGGCCAGGATCCCGCCGGCGTCCAGGATTTCCCGGGCGGAAGCCTGTTCCGCTGTACCCCAGCCGAACGGGATCCCGGGCAGCAGGACGGCGACGGTGTCGCTGGCTCCGAGCTTCTTAATCTCTTCCGCAGGCGTTTTGCGCAGGTGGTCTGCGGAAACCGCCCCCAGCTCCACGGCCAGGGAGGTGCTGCCCATCGGGTCAAATTGGTCGCTGTGAATTTTCAGGGGGAAATTCAGCGCCCGGGCATGGGTTAAGATCCGCCGGCACTGTTCGAGGTTGAAAGCCAGGCGCTCACAGTTGACATCCACAAAGGGCAGATCCAGGTAGGGCGCATGGTGCGGCCACCAGTGGGTCAGCAGCGGGAGCATTTCCCTGCAGATCAGGTCCACATACTCATCCGGCCGGGCTAAAAACGCCGGCGGCAGCGCATGCGCCGCCAGGAAGGTGATGGCCAGCTCCAGCGGCCCTTCATCGTTAAGCTTGAGCAGCGCCTGCAGCAGGCGCAGTTCGGCGGCGGTGTTCAGCCCGTAGCCCGTCTTGACCTCGGCCGTGGTGGTGCCGTATTGAAACATGGTCCACAGGCGCGGGCGGGTTTCTTTCAGCAGAGTCTGCAGTGAAGCGCTGCAGGTGACGCGCACCGTGGGCAGGATGCCGCCGCCGGCAGCCACATCTTCCGGACTGAAGCGCCCCTGGAGACGCTGTTCGAATTCGGCAGCCCGGTCTCCGGCCCAGATGGCATGCGTGTGCGGGTCGACAAACCCGGGCATAACCACTTTCCACCCCGCGTCCAGGGCCGGTTCGTGCGGATATGCCCTGCGCAGCTCTGCGGTTGTGCCGACTGCAGCGATTTTCTCCCCCTGTATCAGGACCGCGCCGTCTGGAATGATCTCTAACCGTCCCAGGTCCGCCCCGCGCTGGGGTCCACCGGCCAGTGTGAGCAGCTGTGATGCGGAGTGGATGAGCATGGACTACGCTATTCGTTCTTTTTCCAGCCCCGGAAAGGGGATTCATCGAAAACGCCAATTACATTGGCGCGCATGAACTTCCCTATGGATTCGGCTTCCAGCATGCCCTGATAGGTCTCCGGTGGTACCTGGTAGTATTCGTAAGCTTTCCCGTTGTTGAACAATACCACCAGGGTTTGTGTGGCTGGGTCATAACCGGCCGCTGCCAACATGGAAGATTCAACTGGATGGAGTGAAATCATCCGGACTCCTTTCCCCGAAATTCTGTCCCAGGATGAATTGTGAGGTCTGTGACCATTATACCCCGGCGACTCTGCGCCCGCAGCACCCATTTCCGGCGGGCTTGTACGCAGCGCGGGCGCTGTTACATCTCAGTAAGAAATGTGATTCCGGGTACAATTACCCCCAGAGGGAGAAAATTCAACAGGAGGAAATCAATGGAAGTTGCGTACCGCATCGAACGGGATTCATTGGGTGAACTGCAGGTTCCGGCTGATGCGCTGTATGGGGTGCAGACCCAGCGCGCGGTGCTGAATTTCCCCATATCAGGCCTGCGCCCATGGCGGGCGTTTATCTGGTCGATGGCGACGATCAAGCGGGCGGCTGCCGAGGTGCATCGCGATCTCGGCATGCTCGACGAAGAGCGTGCGCAGGCGATCATTCAGGCCGCAGAAGAAGTGCGCCAGGGGAAATGGGACGACCAGTTCGTGGTCGACCCGTTCCAGGCAGGGGCCGGCACCAGCCACAATATGAACACCAACGAGGTGATCGCCAACCGGGCCACGCAGATTCTGGGGGGCAAGCTTGGGGAGTACCGGGTTCATCCCAATGACCATGTCAATATGGCCCAGTCGACCAACGACACCATTCCAACCGCCATTCGTCTGGGGGTGCTCTGGCGGCTGGATGAACTGCTGGAGGCGGTGGGCAATCTGGCCCAGGCGCTTAAGGAAAAGGCTGTCGAATTTGACCCCATCGTCAAGTCGGGGCGTACGCACCTGCAGGATGCCGTCCCGGTCCGCCTGGGACAGGAGTTTGGGGCTTACGCGAAGGCTGTGGAACGGGATGCCGAGCGCATCCGCCGCTCCGCAGAAGGGCTGCGCCGGCTGGGGATCGGCGGCACCGCAACCGGGACCGGTCTGAACGCGCACCCCGAATACCACGAGCGCATGGTGCGCCGCCTGTCGGAACTCACCGGCCTGACGCTTTACACCTCCGACAACCTGTTTGAATCCATGCAGTCGATGGCGGACGCTGCCGACTTCTCTGCATCGCTGCGCACGCTGGCCATCACCCTGACGCGCATTGCCAACGATATCCGGCTGCTCTCCTCCGGGCCATCCACCGGACTGGATGAAATCCGCCTGCCTGCCGTACAGCCGGGCTCCAGCATCATGCCGGGTAAAGTGAATCCGGTGCTGGCGGAAATGCTCAATATGGCCATGTTCCACATCCAGGGCAATGACCTGGCTGTATCTCTGGCCTCCCAGGCGGGCCAGCTGGAACTGAACGTGATGATGCCCATCATCGCCCATAATTTGTTTGAAATGATGCAGGTGGCGATTGGCTCGATTAATGCTTTCACCGAGAAACTGGTGCGGGGGATGCAGGCCAATCGAGAAAAGGCGGAGGGCTGGCTGGAGAAGAACGCCATCGTCGTCACCGCCCTCAACCCGCTGATCGGTTATGCAGCCGGAGCAAAACTGGTCAAAGAAGCACTGGCCGCCGATCGCACCGTGCGCCAGGTGGCCATGGAGAAAGCCGCCGCAGGCGAATTGAAGCACCGCGATGAAGACCGGCCGGTCACTGTGGCGGAAGTCGAGCAGGCGCTGAGCGACATGCGCCGCCTGACCGAAGGGGGTATCGTCGGGTAAGCGCTGCACCTTGCAGTTCGTGAACGGGATGTTTGTCTACAATTCTGCAAACATCCCGTTTTTTATTACATAATTTAACAAGAACCCTTCATCCAGTAGTAGAATCGAACCGCAAAGCTGCAGCATCGGATTGATTTTAGAAAAACCTGCAGCTCACGACAGCGTTTGTGAGCTCAGCAGGGCCTGAACGAGGCAGATACACATGGAACCGGTCAATATCCTTGTGATCGAAGATGATGCCATTGTGGCGCGCACCATTGAACGCAGCTTGCGCAGTGAAGATTTCCGCGTGACGGTAACGAACAGTGGGGTCGAAGGATTAAAAACCGCCAGACGCCGGTCTCCGGATCTGGTGATCCTGGACGTGATCATGCCGGGCATGGACGGCTACACCGTCTGTCGAGAAATCCGCAGCGACCCGCTGCTGCGCGAGGTCCCCGTACTCTTCCTCACCGCAAAGATAAAAGACGAAGACCGGTTAACAGGCTTCGACGCCGGGGCTGACGATTATCTGTGCAAGCCCTTTAACATCAATGAACTCATTATGCGCGTCAGGGCCATCCTGCGCCGGGTGCAGACTCCCGCTGCAGCTTCACAGCCCGCTGCTTTCCCAGAAACAGGCGATGGCGGGCAGGCTCCCAGGCATGAGCGCGCCCATGAACTGCTGAAATCCGGAAAGAGAGCGCAGGCGGACCGCTTCCTGGTGGTCGGTGGTTATTCCCTCGACATCCGTTCGTATGAACTGCACACGCCCCATCCGAGTGTGATTCGCCTGACCCCCATGCAGTTCGACCTGTTGTACCAGATGATGAAGCATCCGGACCAGATTTTCTCTCCCAGCCGGCTTCTGGAAGAAGTCTGGGGATACCCGTCCGGCACCGGCAGCCCCGATCTGGTGCGGGTGCATATCAAGAACCTGCGCGAGCGGGTGGAGGTCGATCCCCGCTCTCCAAAATTTATCCGCACCGTGGCCGGCTATGGTTACACCGTTGGCCCAGCTAAAGAAGTGCAGTAGAACGTAATACGAGTAACCAGGGGGATATGCGGCGCACTGCGCGCGTCTCAATGGGTTATCCGCAATTTATATCCCCTTCACCCAACCTTCACTCCACCTTTATATAAGGCTTACTCCAGGTCTGCTAGACTCCTGTTACAGTTTGCAGGAAATTATTCAGCACTGACTGCTTATGGAAACAAATCTGGAAGGCCTTGATCAACTGGAAGATCTGCTGGTGAGCGAATTCCGCACCTGGCAGGCTTTAACGCAGCTGGCGCGCGAGGAGCGCGAGGCGCTGGCCCAGCAGAATCTGAAAAAACTGAAAGAACTGGTGGAGCGCAAAGTCCTGCTGCTCGAACAGGCCAGCAGTCTGGAGCAGGCCCGCAAAGCCCAGTTCCGGGAGGCAGGGGTGCAGGTTCAGCGCGAGGCGGACTGGAACCTTGTGGTCCAGGCCGGCTCAGAGGCGGCGTCCGCCCTGAATGGTTCGGGTGTCTTCGACCGGCTGGCGCGTCTGTTCTCCGGCCTTCTGGCACTGCTCGATCGTCTGCGCGAAATAACCCGCATGAACCGCAGCCTGGCAAGCAGCCTGCTGTGGAGCGAAGGCCTGGTTCCGGCGGAACCCGGTCCGCTGCAGGGAGCGGTCCCGGGAGGAGGGGGCAGCCAGGATGCCGTCTGAAACCGGCCCCAGGACGGTTCAGGACCCGCCTGTAAAACCCCTCACGGGGGCTTTTCTGAGCGGTTATGAAGTGTATGACGAAACCGTGTGCAAGTATGTGCGCAGTTTCAACCTTGCGTATTATGGGATGTGTTCGCCCGCCCTCAGCCCGGGCGACGAGACAGGTCCCGGGCTGGCGCGGCGGAATCTGCTGAGCAGAGAAAAAGCCGCCCTGAACAAAGCTCTGCTGCTTTTCAACGTCACCGAAGAAATGATCGAGCGGGTGACCGGCGGGATTGCAGGTCAGAAAAAATAAACAGGGTGAGAGGAGTCTGGTTCCTTTCACCCTGTTGGCTTTATCACCCTAAAATCGCTATGTCCGGCTGGGTCTGGCCTTCGTCTTGCTCAGCGCAGCAGGCTCCGCCGCCGGCCGGTTGGCAATGACCAGGCTGGAGACGATCAGGATCGCCCCGGCTGCCAGCTGCCAGGTCAGCTGCTCGTTCAGGAATACGACTCCGAAAATCACACCGCCCAGGGGGAATAAAAAGGTGACCATGGTCGAGCGCGTCGGCCCGATTTCGTGGATCAGATAAAAGGCCAGCACAAAAGCAAACCCCGAACCGATGAAGCCCAGGAACAGTAGCGCTGCCCAGGTGCCCGCCAGCTGGGGGACCTGCACCGGCCGCTCCGTCAGGAAGGCCGCCAGCCACATGACCGCGGTGGCGGAGACCAGCGGGCCGGCGCTGCGCAGGATTGCGGGGATTTCCTGTGTGGACTTGCGGATGTAAATCGCGCTGCCGGCGTAGAAGACCGACGCCAGAATGACAGCCGCCTGACCGAGCAGGGAGCTGGTCGAGGCGCCGATGTTATTGCTCATCAGGATCACCACCCCAGCAAAACCGACCAGCAGCCCCAGCACTTTCGGCAGGGTGATTTTGTCGTCGCTCAGCACCAGGTGGGAGAAGACGATCGTGAACAGGGGCACGGTGGCATCCAGGATGGCCGCCACCGAGGAATCGATGAACTGCTGGCCCCACGAGATCAGGAAAAAGGGGATCGCCAGATTGGTGATGCCCACCAGCAGCAGCGGCCGCCAGACGCTCAGATCGCGTGGGATCCGCACGCGCTGGATGGTGATCACGGCCAGGCCGAACAGCAGCCCAAAGAGTACGCGATAGGCGACCAGCGTGATCGGGCTGACTTCCTGGACCGCGATCTTGATCCACATAAACGACGAACTCCAGATTGCACCCAATAAGAAGAAAACCAACCAGTGTTTCAGTTTCATGGCTGTACGCTCCCCATTTTTTGCCATGCTCCGGCCGGCTCCCGGCAGGGTGAAAGCCGCGCCTGAAAGGAGCAGGGTTTTAATTCCAGAGCCCTCGCCGGCCCATTGTCCTGCAGCGAAAAATAAAAAAGGGCCGTGCTGAGCGTATGCTGCTGTGTTTTTTGACGGGCCCGGTGGAAGACTGCGGATTTCCGACTGATATTATCGGATTATACCTGTACTTGCAAGGGATGTTGGATGCAGGTGTGTTTGCGAGGTGGCAGCTTTACTGTTTGCTTGATCAGGAGGAATGGCGTAACTGCATCAACGCAAAGGCGGTTGAGCTGGCACCTGCTGTTAATCCGATAAAAAACTGACGATTTCCTTTCCGCCCTGTATTTACCCCATTGTAGGCGTGTTTATTTGAGATAATAAATGCGGAGCAAATTTGCTTCGCGAACGCGCGTTCTATTATAGAAAAATAATGGGATCTGTCAAGTCAATAAATCGGAATGGCCTGACAGTCAAAAAAGGAAAAAGGCTCACCGATCGCAGGGTCGACCCTGTGATCGGTGAGCCTTTCATCAATTGCTCTTCATATTCATTCCGGCTCTCAAAGGCGACGACGGGATTTGAACCCGTGATCAGGGTTTTGCAGACCCTTGCCTTACCACTTGGCCACGTCGCCATATGAAGCGGCTGATGGCAGGTAGCTCGCCGTTCGCCCAGCCATCCGCCATCAGCCACTTATTTCAATCGAAGCGGGCAACGGGACTCGAACCCGTGACCTTCTCCTTGGCAAGGAGGTGTTCTACCAGCTGAACTATGCCCGCGAGGCTGGTTTGAACTTCGAGTGCCGAGAGCCAGAATCGAACTGGCGACACCGCGATTTTCAGTCGCGTGCTCTACCAACTGAGCTATCTCGGCCTGGACGGTTCTTTTTGCGTAGAGCGCCACTTATTTTACTATAGGAATGCCTTTTGTCAAGGACGCGCCGCCTGTCTGGCTCGCTTTTTATGAGCGTCAGCCTCTTTCCAGCTTCAGGCCGGTCACCTCCAGCCAGGCGGGCTGCGGGCTGGGGACGGTCCCAAAGCGCAGGCGGCCCTGCGGTGTGAAGGCGGCGTACTGGTTGTCGATCCACAGCACGAACCCCAGCGGCCCCTGCGGGCTGTGTTCTGCCTCGAGAACTTCCCGTCCATCCACCGCAAAGCGGACGCGGTCCGCCAGCCACTGCAGGCTGTATTCATGCCACCGGGTCGGGTCGACCTGCAGGGCGGCGCTGTTCTGGCGGACGATGCGCCGCCCGATCCTGCGCGCCAGCCGGGCAGCCGGCGGGAAGAGCAGCAGCGGCAGCGCCGGAGCGCCCAGCGCCAGCAGGGGAGCAGGCCAGCGCGGGGAGCGGAAGGTGGCAGCCAGGAACCCCTGAGCTGGCAGGTCGTCCCGCAGGGAAAGGTAGTTGGGCGGGGAGGCGAAAAAGAACCAGGCGGTGTTGGGCAGGACGGGCAGCCGCAGGCGCTCTGCGCCGCTCAGCACGGCCATGCTGAAGGGGTCGTTCCACAGTCCAAACCCCCAGGTGCCGGGAATTTGCTGCGCGGAGACGCGCGCCCGCAGGCTCATGTGCAGCGGCGGCGCTTTCCAGGGGAAATCCGCGCGCGGCCGTGATCCATAATCGTCCAGCTGCGCCAGGCGGTACTGCTTTTCATCCCCGGCGGGGATCTCGAGCCGCCACCCGTTCTCGCCGGTCTCGACCAGCCGGCTGCCCGGGCTGAGATTGGGCTGTAATTCGTAGGGACATTCTGCTCCGGCCACAAATCCTCCTGGTCTGCTGGTATTCAAAATCATAACACGCCGCCGGGCCGCCCGGTGAGGGCGCGGCTGTTGCCCCCATCCCGGTCACTCAGAATGTTGTATAATCTTTACAGGTGGAGCATCGGATGAACACTAATCCCAAATTGAATGATGGCTTCACCCTGGAAAAGGGAATTCAATGGAAATTACATGGTATGGGCATTCCTGCTTTCGGTTGACTGAACGCGGGCTGGCGACTGTGGTGACCGATCCTTTCGATCATAAAGTCACCGGTTACGAACCCTTAAAACTGAAGGCCGATATTGTTACCGTAAGCCACGACTCGCCTGCCCATAATTATGTGGCGGCTGTTAAAGGGAAAGAGCATGTCATCACCGGTCCGGGAGAGTATGAGATCGGCGGTGTGTTTATCACCGGTGTGCAGACCAACGGACATTCGAAACGCAGCCCGGATGAGCCGCGCAACACGCTCTATGTTTTTGATTACGAAGGCCTGAATGTGGCGCATCTGGGAGATCTGAACCATGTGCCCTCCCGGACGGAAATTGAAGCCCTGGGGATCGTGCACGTTGCGCTGGTGCCCGTGGGCGGGGGCGGCGGCCTGACCCCTGCGAAAGCGGTGGAAGTCATCAGCATGCTGGAACCGGGCATTGTCATCCCGATGCACTACCGCACGCCTGCCAGTTCGTCAAACCTGAGCCCGGTCAGCAAATTCTTGAAAGAAATGGGGCTGGGTGAGGTCGAACCACAGCCTTCGATCAAGGTCACCCGGTCTACTGTTCCGGAAGAGACTCGTGTGGTCGTGTTGAATTACGAGAAATCGTAACGGAGGAGCTGTAAACCGTGGCTGTCAAACTACTGATGACCTGGGACATCCTGCCTGGACGGGAGCAAGAATACTTCGAGTTTGTCGTACGCGATTTCATCCCCGGCATGCAGCGCCTGGGAATGGAGCCCAGTGATGCCTGGTTTACCATGTACGGCGACCAGCCGCAGATCCAGACCAGCGCTCAGATGGCGACCATCAACTCGCTGCAGAAAGTGCTCGCTTCCGCTGGCTGGCAGCAGCTTACGCAGCAGTTGATGGATTATGTGACAAACTTCGAGTACAAAGTGATCCAGGCCCGTAGTGGATTTCAAATATAAAGGGACTCGCTGGCGGTCTCCTGGGCCAGGGGGGAATGCGAGATTTCACCCGGAGACTGCCATCTATTTAAAAACGCATGCCGTCCCCTTTCACCGTTAGCCTGTTAAATTGGTATTACGAACATGCCCGCAGCCTTCCCTGGCGCGGGCACACCGATTCTTATGCCATCTGGGTTTCGGAAATTATGCTCCAGCAGACCAGGGTGGAGACGGTGATCCCTTATTTTGATCGCTGGATGAAGCGCTTTCCCACCGTCCGTGCCCTGGCGCAGGCCAGCCAGCAGGAGGTGCTGGCAGCCTGGGAGGGGCTGGGTTATTACAGCCGCGCCCGCAACCTTCACCGTGCAGCCCAAATCGTGGTTGAGCGCTACGGAGGCGAACTGCCGGCGGATGCGGCGGAGCTGCAGCGGCTGCCGGGGATCGGCCGCTATACGGCCGGCGCCATTGCATCCATTGCCTTTGGGCGCGACGAAGCCGCTCTGGACGGCAACATCCGCCGGGTGCTGGCGCGTGTGTTCAACGTGACCGAACCGGCCCGCTCACCGGCTGGCGAGCGCCGGCTGTGGGAGCTGGCAGTGGAGAACCTGCCGCCGGGCCGCGCCGGCGATTACAACCAGGCGATTATGGACCTGGGGGCGGTGGTCTGCACCCCGCGCGCGCCGGCTTGCCCGGCCTGCCCCATCCAGCAGCTTTGTGAGGCCTACCGCCTGGGCATCCAGGAGGAGCGGCCAGTGAAGCTGCCGAAAGAACCAACGCCCCATTACACCGTCACTGCAGCGGTGATCGAGCAGGGAGACGCCGTTCTGATCACCCAGCGGCCGCAGAACGGCCTGCTGGGCGGCCTGTGGGAGTTCCCCGGGGGTAAAATCGAGCCCGGCGAAGATTTCCAGACCTGCCTGCAGCGCGAGATCCGCGAGGAGCTGGGAGCAGCCATCCAGGTGGGGGAACCTTTCGGAGTGTACGAGCATGCCTATACACATTTCCGGGTTACGCTGCATGCCTACCGCTGCCGGCTCGAGGCGGGCAGCCAGCCGCAGGCCGTTCAGGTTCAGGACTGGCGCTGGGTGCCGCGCAGTGAACTGCACGCATATCCCATGGGGAAAATCGACCGCCAGATATCAGACCGCCTGGTGCAGTCAGGTGCTGCTGCCTGAAGACCCATTCAGCACAGGGAGTTGAAACCATGCTCATCGTAGACGCACATCAGGACCTGGCCTGGAATATGCTCTCATTCGGCCGGGATTACACCCGCGCCGCTGCTGAAACGCGGCGCCTGGAAGTCGGGACCGATATTCCCCTCTGGGTGGGCGATGCGCTGCTGGGCTGGCCCGACTTCCAGCGCGGGCGTGTGGCTGTGGTGTTCGCTACGCTTTTTGCCGCCCCCGAGCGCCGGCGGGCCGGTCCCTGGGAGAGGCTGGTTTATCAGACGCCGCTGGAGGCCAACCGGCTGTACTGGCAGCAGGTGGATGTTTACCACCGTCTCGTCGACAACCATCCCGACCATTTTCGCCTGATTCTGCGCAAGGAAGACCTGCGCGCGGTGCTGGAAGACTGGGAACAGAATAAAGCCCACTCGCAGGTCAGCGAAGAGGAGGAGATCCCGGAACAGGGCAGCCCGGTCGGCCTGGTGCTGTTGATGGAGGGCGCCGAAGGGGTGCGCGCCCCGGCAGAACTGGACGAATGGTGGGAGGCCGGCATCCGCATCCTGGCACCGGCCTGGGCCGGTAACCAATACTGCGGTGGGACGCGTGAGCCCGGCCCGCTGACGCCCCTGGGTTTCCAATTACTGGAGCAGATGGCCGTGCTGGGTATGGGCCTGGACCTGAGCCATATGGATGAAAAAGCAGCCCTGCAGGCTCTCGACCGCTATCCCGGTCCGCTGCTGGCCTCACATTCCAACCCGCAGGCGCTGCGCAAAGGCTCCGACAGCAACCGTCACCTGACAGGCCGGGTGCTGCGCGGGCTGCTGGAGCGCGATGGAGTGGTCGGGATTGTCCCCTATAACCTGTTCCTCAACGTTGACTGGAAAAAAGGCGCCCCTCGCCACATGGCCTCGCTTGCCGATGTCGCGGCACACATCGACTACGTCTGTCAGGTGGCCGGTGATGCGCAACATGTTGGCCTGGGCAGCGATTTCGACGGCGGCTTTGGCCTGCAGTCCACGCCTACCGGCATCGATACGATCGCAGACCTGCAGAATCTGGCGCCCATCCTGACCGATATGGGCTATTCCGAAGATGATATCGCCGCCATCTTTGGTCAGAACTGGATTCGGATCCTTCAAGATATTCTCCCCGGGCTTTAAAAATAAAGGAGGCAGTGGGAACCACTGCCTCCGCAGTATCCGGAATTAAATTATCCGCTGACCTCTTCCAGGCCAATAGCGGCCAGCATCTCCTCATTCGTCAGGCACTTATAATACTCCAGCCCCTGGCGCTCCGCCTCGGCGCACTCAAACGCTTCCAGGCGTTTAATATCATCCTTGCGGATCACCGGGCGGCTGATCAGCTGCAGGCGGGCCTCCAGGCGGTCCAGCACCTGTTCCGGGGCTGCGCTGCCCGGATGGGCCTGCAGGTACTGCAGAACGGCTTTCGCCCCGTTTTCACCGTCCTTGCGCGCCACACCCACCAGCCCGCTGCTGGCCTCGCGCGACCACCCCGCCACAAAGACGCCCTCGATCGGCCGGCCGGCCTGGGGGTCATAGGCTTCATACGAGAGACCGTCCACCGGGTAGTCTGGCTGGGGGTTTTTGACAAACTCATTCCACTCCACGGGCAGCCCAAAAGACTCATCAACCCGGTCTCCAATGCAGAAGACCACCGTATCGGCCGGGATGACGCGGGTGGTATCCAGCTTGCGGGCCCGTGTGCGTCCGTTTTCTAACACCAGCGTGGTGTCCTGCACTTCCAGCCCGCACACTCTTCCATCTTCGTCGCCCAGGATCCGGGTGGGCGAAGCCAGGAACTCCAGGCGGAAGCGTGTGTCGGAGACCGGATCCAGCGCCTTGGGAAGGGCGGAGAGAATGTAATCCTTGGCGGCCTGGGGGTCCTGGCCTACTGCGCGCATGATCGGGGCGCAGCGGGCGATTTCCTGGTCCAGGGCTTTGAGGTCCAGATTGCGTGCGACGATCTCCATCTCTTTTTTCGAAAATTTGACCTCAGCCGGGCCGCGCCGGGCGACCGCGATCACCTCGTCCACCTTCAGTTCGCGAATGGTCCAGTGGGCGATATCCAGCATGACATTGCCAACGCCGATCAGGGCCACCCGCTTGCCGATCAGGAATTCTTGAGTGCTGTATGGGGGTAAGCGGTTGTAGTGATAGACCAGGTCTTTGGCGTGATAGACGCCCTTCAGATCTTCCCCTGGAAGGCCCAGCCATTTGGTTCCCTGTGCCCCAACCGTGACGAGGATGGCATGGAACCCCATATCCAGCAGGTCCTGCAGGTGAAGATCGCTCTGCAGTCCAACAGTCAGATTTCCGAGATAATCGATTTTGGGATTTTCAAGAATCTGGCGGAACTGCTTGCGCAGTCCTTCTTTCATTTTGTGCTTATCGTGGTAAATGCCGTACTCGGCCAGGCCGCCTGGTTTGATATCGCGGTTGATCAGCACAACCCGCACTCCCTCGGAGGCGAGCTGCCTGGCAGCGTACAGGCCTGCCGGACCGGCGCCGATGACGGCCACGATCGGTTGAAGATCATTATCTGGTTTCTGGGTCATATTTTTTCCTCCCCTGTTGAAAGGCCTTTTCGTCAGAGACTGCCACTGCGGAATCTTCAGGCCGGGTTCATTATAGCTGGCCCTGAATAATTGTACAAGCGACCTGTCTCTTGTGCACAGAATCACGAACAGCTTGTTTACAATCCGGTAAGCTTGGCGGCTGTAAAGGGACTTTCTGAAGATGGATATGCTATAGTTTCTTTACGCGAATTTTACGCGCTGCATCCATCTGGCAGGAGTATGTCTCATGATAGATCGGTTCTTATCGCTGGTCAAACCACAATCCGCGTCCGCCCATCCCCAGAATCTTGACCGTATCCTCTGGCAGGGTAAGCTTGGGCCCGCTTTCTGGACGATTTCCAGCCTGATCTCCATTACCGTGAACGTGATCCTGATCGTCATCCTGATCACCGTGGGCCGGCAGTTAATCGGTTTGAAAAACCTGGTTTCCGACCAGTTGATCGGGGGCCTGCACCAGAACTTCGTCAAGATGGATCAGGCCCACATCCGCACCACGATTACGGTCGATGATACGATTCAGGTGAACGATTCGATCCCGGTAGTGTTTGACCTGCCGCTGCAGCAGAACACGCAGGTTGTTCTGACAGAGGATACGCCGGTTAAAAAGGCTCAGGTTTATCTGAACGGGGTATCCGTCCCCACCGATATCGTACTGCGCAAGGGCACGGCTTTGAATGTTGCCCTGAACCTCACCGTACCGGTTAACCAGACGATCCCCGTCGTTCTGGATGTTCCTGTCCATCTGGAGGTCCCCGTCGATATCGCCCTCGACCAGACCGAGCTGCACGAACCCTTCACCGGTTTACAGGCTGTTGTTTCCCCTTATCAGGAGCTGCTCTCCGGCCTGCCCAGTTCCTGGGAAGAAACGCCGCTCTGCGGCTCACAGCCGGGGCTGCTGTGTGACTGGCTGAACGGCGAGGTAAGGTAAAATAGAGTATCACCCCCGGATCAGGACCAGACAGCCGGGACCACCGCCTGCAGTTTCGCAGCGATATCAAGAGGTAAGAAGTACCGTACGGGGAACTGATGTCGGATGCCATAACGAGAATACACCTCTCAAACGGCCTGCTTGTTCTGTTAAAAGAAATACACACTGCCCCTATCATCAGCCACTGGATCTGGTACCGGGTGGGTTCACGCAACGAGATCCCTGGTTATACGGGGATCTCCCACTGGGTTGAGCACATGCAGTTTAAGGGCACGCCCCAGTTCCCGGCGGGCGTCCTGGACCGTGAGATCTCGCGCCAGGGGGGCTACTGGAACGCGTTTACTCATCTCGATTGGACCACCTACTTTGAGACCCTGCCAGTAGACAAGATTGATCTGGCCCTGCGGTTAGAGGCGGACCGGATGACCAACAGCCTTTTCACTGAGGAAGATGTCGCCTCCGAGCGCACAGTGATCATCTCGGAGCGGCAGGGCAATGAAAACGAACCGCTCTTTCGCCTCAGTGAAGAAGTACAGGCCGCAGCCTTCCGCGTCAGTCCCTACCATCACGAGGTCATCGGAGACATGGTGGACCTGTACCACATCCAGCGTGATGACCTCTACCAGCACTACCGGCGCTATTATGTGCCCAATAACGCCGTACTGGCCGTTGCGGGCGACTTCGACACCCCTGCCATGCTGGAGCGCATACGCAAGCTGTACGAACCCATACCGGCCGGCGAAGTGCCGCCCAGTCCGAACCGCCCTGAGCCAGAGCAGAACGGTGAGCGCAGGGTGACGGTGGAGGGCCCCGGTGATACCACGTATGTCCAGGTCAGCTACCATGCGCCGGCCGCCTCCGATCCCGACTTTTACCCTTACACGGTGCTCGACAGCCTGCTGACCGGCCCCAACAACTTAAACCTGTTCGGGGGCGGCATCTCTAATAAGACCTCTCGCCTGTATGAAGCGCTGGTGGACCGGGAACTGGCGGTCAGCATTTCGGGCGGTCTGCAGGCCACCATCGACCCTTTCCTGCACACCATCCTCACGATCCCTCACCCGCAGCGCAGCCCTGATGAAGTGCTCGCTGCGCTGGATGAAGAAATCCTGCGCCTGCACCAGGAGCAGCCCTCCCCGGACGACCTGGCGCGCGCGGTGAAGCAGGCGCGTGCGCTCTTCGCTTATGGCAGTGAGAGCATCACCAACCAGGCGTACTGGCTGGGATTCAGCGAGATGTTTGCTTCGTACGACTGGTTTCTCACCTACCTGGACAACCTGGCCGCGGTGACCCCTGAGGACATCCAGCGTGTGGCCCAGAAATACCTGCGCCCGCAGAACCGGGTTGTGGGCATTTATCGGCCGGTTGAAAATGGAGCCGTACCAGAATGAACACTGCCGCCTCGAACAGCAAGCATTCGCTCCCCGGACCAGACGATATCACCCGTGTCGAGCTTCCGAACGGTATCACGGTGCTCAGCCGGGCGGCCTCCAGCAGCCAGACGGTGGTGATCAGCGGGTATGTGCGCGCCGGCGCACTGTCCGACCCGGATGAGAAGCTGGGGCTGGCGGACTTCACGGCTGCGGCACTGATGCGCGGCACGGAGCGGCGCAGCTTCAGCGAGATTTACGATGCGCTGGAATCTTCTGGCGCCAGCCTTGGCATCAGCGCCGGCGTCCACACCACCAGCTTCCACGGCAAAGCTTTAGGGGAAGACCTGGATCTGCTGCTCCAGCTGCTGTTCGAAGCTCTGAGCCAGCCTGTGTTCCCTCCACAGCAGGTAGAACGCCTGCGCAGCCAGATTCTGACCGGCCTGGCGATCCGCGCTCAGGACACTGGCGAAATGGCCTCCCTGGCCTTCGACCGCATTGTGTTCGCCGGCCATCCTTACGGCCGGCCTCAGGATGGACTTCCGGAGACAGTCAGCCGAATCACGCGGGAAGATCTGGTCGCGTTCCACCGCAGCAGCTTCGGCCCGAAAGGGATGGTGATTGCAGTGGTCGGCGCGGTAGATCCCGGACAGGCTGTGGAGAAGGTCGCCGCGGTGCTGGGCAGCTGGGAAAATCCTGATCAAGATGAACCGCCAGCCCTGCCGCCTGTACGCGAGCTGAATGGGACGGTGGAGGAGAAGGTGACTCTGCCGGGTAAGTCGCAGGCTGATATCATCCTGGGCGCGCTGGGCCCGGAGCGCCGCTCGGCGGACTATATGGCTGCCTCCCTGGGCAACAATATCCTTGGCCAGTTTGGTATGATGGGGCGCATCGGGCAGAGTGTGCGCGAAAAGGCCGGCCTGGCCTATTATGCCAGCAGCAGCCTGGCGGCCGGCCTGGGGCCCGGTGTATGGTATGTCTCCGCAGGAGTGGACCCGGCGAACGTGCCGCGCGCGATCGACCTCATCCGGGCTGAGATCCGCCGCTTCGTCAGCGAAAAGGTGAGCCCTGAAGAACTGCAGGACAGCCAGGAAAACTATATTGGCCGGCTGCCGCTCTCGCTCGAGTCGAACGCCGGGGTTGCCAGCGCGCTTGTGAAGCTGGAACGCTACCAGCTTGGACTGGATTATTATCGAAATTATGAACAGATGGTCCGCTCCGTCACCCCCGAGGACATTCTGGAGACGGCGCGCCGCTATCTGGATCCGGATCGGCTGGCCGTCGCCATTGCGGGGCCCTGACACACCATGCTCGCCACCGGAATTGACATGATCGAAATTGAACGCTTCCAGGGGGCTCTAAATCGTCATGGAGACCGCCTGCTGCAGCGTATATTCACCGGGATGGAGCTTGCCGAAGTCGGGCACAAACCCGCTTCACTGGCCGCCCGGTTTGCCGCCAAAGAAGCCGCTGCTAAAGCCCTGGGAACCGGGATTGGCCCGGTGGCGTGGAAAGAAATCGAAATCCGGCGCGGCCCGGCTGGCGAGCCTGTGCTGCGGCTCCACGGTTCGGCGGCCCGCCTGGCTGCAGAACGCCAGCTGCACACCTGGTCGGTGAGCATCAGCCATTCGCAAACCCATGCCATTGCGATGGTGGTCGCCCTGGGGGATGGTCAGGAGGCGCGTTCCGCATCCGGCACTGCATCCTGAGCGGTATTAATCATAGACGTCTGCTGCAGATTTCAGGGCGGAATTAACAGCTCCATAACCACAATCAACGTAGAAAGCGAAAGGAGAAGGGGACATGAATCGCTTATTTCGTCGTTTGCTGGTCGCATTCCTGGGCGTGTTCCTGCTCGGGATCATCCTGATTGCGGTGGCCGGCTTTCTGGCGGTACGGCGTTCTTTTCCTCAGGTGGATGGTGAAATCCAGATCGATGGACTGCACGGACCGGTAGAAATCTACCGGGACGCTTACGGCGTGCCCCATATTTACGCCAGCACCACTGCGGATCTGTTTTTTGCGCAGGGATATGTACATGCCCAGGACCGCTTCTGGCAAATGGATTTCTGGCGCCACCTGAGCGGCGGCCGCCTCTCCGAGATGTTTGGTGAATCGCAGGTTGAAACGGACATGTTCCTGCGCACTTTGGGCTGGGCGCGGGTCGCTGAGCAGGAATGGGAGATGGCAGACGAGTACAGCCGCGAGATCCTGCAGGCCTATGCCGATGGCGTAAACGCATATCTGGCCGGGCGCCAGGGGACGGCCCTCAGCCTGGAGTACGGCATCCTGGGTTTGCTCTCTCCCGATTACCAGGTCGAGCCCTGGCACCCCGTCCACACACTCGCCTGGGCAAAGGTAATGGCCTGGGACCTGGGCGATAATATGGACAGCGAGATCGAGAGAGCGCTGCTGCTGCGAGATTTCTCGGCCGAGCAGATGGCGGATCTCATACCCCCTTATCCGCAGGATACACCTGCGATCGTCAGCGGGAACGGCAGTCCCTCTTCAGACCTGGAAAACCAGGATGCACAAAGCGGTTCTTTGATTCCAACGGCTGCTCTTCCGCTGCTGACCCGGCTGGTACAGAAGACGGAGAGGATGGATGCCGTGATGGGCCCCCGGGGAACGGGCATTGGATCGAACAGCTGGGTGATTTCGGGCGAGCTGACCGAGACAGGGATGCCCCTGCTGGCCAACGATCCGCACCTGGGTGTGCAGATGCCTTCGATCTGGTATGAAGTGGGCCTGCACTGCAGCCCCAAAAATGAAGCCTGCCCTTATCAGGTCACCGGATTTTCCTTTGCAGGGGCGCCAGGCGTCATCATCGGTCACAACGACCGCATCGCCTGGGGTTTCACCAACGTGGGGCCCGATGTCCAGGATCTTTATATCGAGAAAATCAACCCGGACAACCCGCACCAGTATGAGTTCAACGGTGAATGGGTGTCTATGGAAATCGTGGAGGAGACCATCCGCGTTGCCGGAGCAGACCCGGTGCCGCTGGAGGTGCGCTACACCCGTCATGGTCCCATCATTTCCGACACCTACGGCCCGCTGGAAGACCTTGACCAGGAGTCGGGATTGGATCTGCCGCAGCCGTACGCGCTGGCGCTGCGCTGGACGGCGCTCGATCCATCATCGATTTTCCTCGCTGTCCTGGAAATTAACCGGGCTCAGAACTGGGATGAATTCCGCCGCGCGGCAGAGAAGTTCCAGGTACCTTCCCAGAATATGGTCTATGCCGATGTGGACGGTAATATCGGTTACCAGATGCCGGGCAGTATCCCTGTGCGGGAAAACGGTGATGGCACGCTTCCCGTTCCGGGCTGGACCGGTGATTACGAATGGACCGGCTTTATCCCATTTGATGAACTCCCCTCACTGTTTAATCCCCCTGAAGGTTACATTGTCACCGCCAACAATGCGGTGGTGGGTCCAGATTACCCATATTTGATCAGCCGTGAGTGGGATTACGGCGATCGCGCCCGGCGCATCATTGAGATGATCGAGCAGAGCCCCGGGCCGGTGGGGCTGGAGTACGTGCAGCAAATGCAGGGCGACAATAAAAACCTGAAAGCCGAACGGCTGGTGCCGGTGCTGCTGGAAATCTCGCTTCAGGACGAGCGTCTGGCTGAGGCGCGTGCCCTGCTGGAAGATTGGGATTACCAGAACCATATGGATTCGGCTGCTGCAGCCCTGTTCGAAGTTTTCTGGAGACATTTGCTGGCCGAAACCTACCACGATAACCTGATCGAGGATCTGTGGCCGGATGGCGGCGGGCGCTGGGCCGCCGCCATGGATCGCCTGGTGGAGCGCCCCGAAGCGGCCTGGTGGGATCAGCAGGCGACAGAGGAACAGGAAACCAGGGACGACATTTTCCGCCGGGCGCTGGAGCGCGCCGTGGATGAGCTGGAGTCCGCTCAGGGTAGAGATCCGCAAAGGTGGAAGTGGGGGAACCTGCACCAGGTCACTTTTGCGCATGCAGCTCTGGGGGGCGAAGCCAGCCCAGGGCCAATCCGGGCACTCTTCAACCGGGGGCCGTTTTCCGTCTCTGGCGGCAGCGCCATCGTCAACGCCACGGGATGGAATGCCGCTGAGGGCTACCAGGTCACCTCGCTGCCCTCCATGCGCATGATCGTGGACCTCGGCAGCCTGCAGAATTCGCTGGCGATCCACACAACCGGCCAGTCGGGCCACGCCTATCACCCGCACTACATCGACATGGCCCGACCCTGGCAGCAAATCGAATACCACCCTATGCACTGGGAGCGCCAGGCTGTGGAAGCTGCGGCGGAAAGTTATTTGCGCTTGATCCCCTGAACGGTGGATGGGGCGTAATAAAACAGGGCCGGTTCAGGTGAACCGGCCCTGTGCTTTAACGGGCAGTCGAATTAGTATTCGGGTTCTGTGCTGGATGGGCGCATTTTCTCTTTTGCCACCTCGTATACGGCCGGCAGCACCGAAATCAGGATGATGGCGATGACGACAAAACTAAAATTGTCTTTGACGAAGGGCAGATTCCCGAAGAAATAGCCGCCCAAGACGAAAATCGTCACCCACAGAACGCCGCCCACCAGGTTGTAGGTGATGAAGTGCAGGTAGCTCATGCGGCCAATGCCGGCCACAAAAGGGGCAAAGGTGCGCACAATGGGAACGAAGCGAGCGATGATAATCGTTTTGCCCCCGTGCTTCTCATAGAAAGCGTGGGTGCGGTCCAGGTATTCTTTTTTTAGAAAGCGGATATTTCCGCTGAAAGCACGTGGTCCGACGTAGTGACCGATCCAGTAGTTGGCCGTATCGCCCAGGAATGCTGCGGCGATCAGCAAGAAATATAAAAAGACGACATTCAGGGGGGAGCCCAGCGCCGGAGAGGCGAAGGTCCCGGCTGCAAAGAGCAGAGAGTCTCCCGGGAGGAAGGGCGTAACAACCAGACCGGTTTCCATAAAGATGATCATAAACAATAAGAAATAGGTCAGGTTACCGTAGTTCGAGATAACCACACTGAGATGCTCGTCCAGGTGCAGAAACAGGTCGATCAGATAAGCAATGATTTCCATGGGTTCTCCACGTACTCTCGCGGTTTCTATTCCCCCGGTCTACGATGCCAGAGGTCGAAATACTGCGAGATTATAGCACAGCATCCTGGGGCCCGGGCGTGAGCTGCATGTTCTGCTCGCTACGCAGCTTCCGGTTGGAGCGCAGTAGCACGTAAAAAGTGCCCAGGGTAAGCAGCACCAGGGCAACGGGTGCGATCGCTCCCAGCCGTTCGACGACAGGGATAGGGGCTTCTCCGGCCGCATCCAGCAGCACAGAGAACGATCCCATGACGGTCAGCGCATTCCAGATGCCGTGGACGGCTGCTGCAGTCAGGTATGCGGCGAGAAACACCCCAAAGCGTCGTTTCTGCCATGCAGTGGCGATCGCCCAGCCGGTCAGACCGGTGGTGAAAATATGGACGATCGCGGTTCCCATACGGGCGACGACAAGCAGCAGCCAATCTTCGCCTGTGGTTGTCAGAGCCAGGCTTTCGAACAGGGCGTATCCGGCCCCGCTGATCAGGCCGGCTGCGAAACCTGCGGCGGGCGTGAGATTGCGCCCCAGCAGCAGCCAGACTCCAACCGGCTTGATTAATTCTTCGATCAGCGGGACCAGCAGCGCGGTGAAGCTCAAAGCACCGGCCAGCACCAGCGGATGCGCCAGATAAGGGCCTATCAGTTCGATGGCCTGCTCCGGATCAATTTCGGTGTACTGAAACTTGCTCGCCAGTGATTCCAGCTCGGTGACAATCTCCGGCTGGCTGGCAACCCACAAGACAGCCAGCACGATAAAGGCGACCAGCACTATCATTTCAAGCAGCAGGATGACCACGGGGCCCAGGACAAGCCCGCTGGCAAAGACTCCCCAGGCGCGCTGGTTTGAGCCAGGCGGCAGCCCCTGCAGGCCCATGAGTAGAAACCACAGCACCGGCAGCCCCACCGCCAGGATGTGGAAAGGCGGCAGAAGCATCCAGGTGAACTCAAGGCTTTTAGAAATCAGGTAGCCGGCCAGCAGTACGACCGGAAGCGCCACCAGGGGCAGCACGCGCAGAAACGATGGCCCTGTTCCGGCGGGTGAAGATGGACGTCCGATCAGCCGCTGGAAAGAATAAAAAGTCGATGGCAGCACGAGCAGCCCGGTTACAGCCAGCGCCGTTCCCGTAATCAGGAGCGGCATTCCGGACAGGGGTGAATCCTGCGGGAAGAAGCCCTCCACAAGCGCCACGCCAATCAACAGCAGGGCCAGAAAGCCCAGCACAGCAATGGCCAGCGCGCTGAGGACGAACTGCAGCACCGTGAGCGTATCGCCCTTCATTTCTCCTCGATCGTGACCGATTCGATCCTGTCGCCTGGAGGCAGGGTCATGGACTGAGCCGGATCGCGGGGGGTCAATGATTCGGCGACTTCCATCCCGGAGATGACCCGGCCGAAAATCGTATAACCACCGTTCAGGTGAGGCGCCTCGCCGAGGGTGATGAAAAACTGGCTGCCGTTGGTGTCGGGCCCCGAATTGGCCATTGCCACCAGGCCCGCGGAGTCAAATTTCAGGTCTTCGGAGACCTCATTTTTGAAGGCGTACCCGGGTCCACCCAGGCCCGTCCCGCTGGGATCGCCGCCCTGTGCGACAAACCCTGGAATCACACGGTGGAAGGTCACCCCATCAAACCAGCCTTCGCGCGCCAGGAAGACGAAGCTGTTGACCGCCAGCGGCGCCACATCGGGCAGCAGCTCAATCACGATATCGCCTTTCTCGGTGTGCAGGGTTGCAATATAGGTTCTGGCGGGATCAATTTCCATCGGAGGACAGGCGGAATACTGCCGCTTTTCCAGCAGGATCATCTTAATGATGGCGTCCAGGTTGCCGTAGCTGATGGGGCCGTTGTAGTACTGGTCGTTGATCAGCAGGAAGGGCGTGCCGGGAATACCGATGGAAGAGTTCCGCTCCCAGGCTTCCTGTGCTCTGGCGGCGAGTTCTTCGCTGTTCAGGTCCTCTGAGAACTTCTCGACATCCAGATCCAGCTCGCCGGCGCTCTCGATCACCCAGCTGGTGAACTCCTCGATCGAAAATCCTGACCATTCCTGCTGGTTTTCGAAGAGCAGGTCGTGCATTTCCCAGAACTTGCCCTGCTCTCCGGCAGCGTCCGCAGCCTGGGCGGAGAGTGCAGCTTTGTCGTGAATGGAAACCAGCGGATAGTGGCGGAAGGCCACCCGCAGGTCCTCCGGATACTGCGCCTGAAGTTCCTTCAGGATCGGCGCCAGCTGTGCGCAGTAGGGGCATTGAAAGTCGCTGTATTCGACGAAGGTGACATAAGCGCTGTCTGGCCCGCTCACCCAGTCGGCTTCACTGACGGGAGGAAAGATCGACTCCTGAGTGGCGTCAGGCGTTGAGCGAACGCTGGTGACGGTGCAGCCGGGTACCGCAGACCCTTCCTGGCTGACGGACGCTGTTTCAGCGGGTGCAGCTGTTTCCTCCACTGCAGGAGCGGGTGGGAGCGCTTCGGTCTGACTGGGTTCTTCGGTTAGGGCGGTGGGGGCGCAGGATGTAAGCAGCAGGACGACAAGGGTGATCAGGAGGGTATAACGTTTGACCATTCAATTTCCTTTTCGTGACCGGGTTGATGTGGTAACGGGCAGCGGCCGTCCGGAAAGCGTAAACTGCCGCTGTAGTCAGTATTCCCCCATTGTATCTTGAAAAATGCATGTCTTATTCACGGACTAATACCCGTACTGCGCCGCAGAAATTTCATTTTGCAGCGCTTCAAACGAATCCAGCCATGCGATTCGTTTGATGAATTCGGTGATCGAAGCGCTCTGTGCACGCAGCTCACGCACGGCGGCTCCAACGGGGTCTCCGCCATCCGCCCCGCCGCCTGTCGAATCGGCATAGGCCCCGTAGAAGGCAAAGTAGGCCTGGTTGAGCCGGCGAATATGGCGGTACCCGTGGTCCCAGAAAATGACCCGCCGGTTCTCCATATATTCTTCTGCTTCTTCGATTTTGCCTTCGGCTAATAGTTTATCCACCGTGATGCGCGTCTGGCGCATTTCCGCAGTGAAGTCAAAAACCGGGGCATCCGAGGGGGTGGGGTCATTCCGGACAGGGGCGGCGCTGGCAGCGGGATGCTCTTCGGGCAGCAGCTCGGGATAATAACGGGCGATGAACAGCCTGCCGATCTCTTTTCCGGCGATGGATGCCGCAGTCTCATTCATGATGCGCAGCTCAGGGCTGGCGTAATAGCTGGCTCCCAGTGGGCGCAGTGTAAAGTAGTTGTGCACCCATTCATGCGCCACTGTCTCGGCCAGCCAGACTAGATCGCTGGTCTGCGAGATCATCGAGGGATATACACCTACGCCCCCGATCGGGACCACTAGCGAGGAGACATCCGCGCTGCTTTCGATCAGCTTTTCCAGATTAACCTGTTCGTCCAGCGGGATTTCCGGCAGGAGCGAGATGTCGGCTTCCTGGCGAATCACCTCGCGCGGCGATATGATCAGCGCCAGCGGTAGGGATGTGCTGTGAAAGAGGACGGGCGGAACGGTCTGACCGGCGCTGGTCAGACCCAGGCTGGCAAGCACCTCGCTCATCTGCTGTTCGATCAGGGCTTCCACGACTGGCTCCAGCTCGGCTTCTCGCTCGCGCAGGGTGCGCAGCTGCTCACGAAGGGCCTCCGACGCTTCTTCCGGATTGGGGATGTTCGGATCGGAATATACCTGGTTCAGCGAGCTCTCCACCTGGTAAATGCGGACAACCAGCTCCCGGTACTCGGAGACGATCTGCGGATACAGCCCGGGTTTGAGATAGGCTGCCGGTTTCGTGGCGTATGTGCGCAGTTTGAGGCCCAGGTTATCCAGCATCCAGCTCACGTAGTCGAACTCGATGCCGCGTGTGTACGATCGTATGCGGTCGACACGATCTTCTGCATGGGTCACACTGCTGCACAGCAGCAGCATTGAAGCAAGCACAACGATTAAGTTTTTGAAGAAGCGTGGGGTGGGGAGAAAGGATATCATCGTGCCGTCTTCATTTTACCATGCCGGATTTCGGATTGCACTCGTGCTATAATGCTTGCCAGGCGTCGCATTCCTTGTATTATTGTAAGTGGATTCCGGCGAATAGAATGTCGACCGGCATTTTGTACAGCCGGTTTCTGTCTGGCTGGAAGAGGCCGGTTTCCTTCGATGTAAATAATACCCGGCCTGTGAACAGGTTTTCCCGGGCGCGCAGGCTGGTAAATGGGGTGTTGAGGACCAGATGAATTTCTTGATCACAGGTGCAGCCGGATTTTTAGGTTCTGCACTGGCCAACAGGCTGGCGCGTGAAGGTCACCAGGTGCGCGGTCTGGACGACCTGTCCACCGGCAATCCTCAAGCGCTGTCCCCTGAAGTGCTGTTTACGCGCGGGGACGTCAACGACCGGCCCAAATTGTGGACCCTGCTGCAGGACGTGGACTGTGTATATCACTTGGCGGCGCGGGTTGCCGTACCTGAATCCATCCTGTATCCACGCGAATATAATGCCACCAACGTCGGTGGTACGGTAAGCCTGATGGAAGCCATGCGGGATGTCGGTGTGCGCCGTGTGGTCTTTACCTCTTCAGGTGCGGTGTACGGCGACCAGCAGGAGCAGCCGCTTTCCGAAGACGCGCGGCCGAACCCCCGCTCGCCTTACGCCGTCTCAAAGCTGGCTGCGGAATATTACGTGCGCACCATTGGGGACCTCTGGGGGATTGAAACGGTGAGCCTGCGGATTTTCAACGTTTACGGACCCGGCCAGCACCTGCCCCCATCTCACCCGCCGGTGATCCCCAACTTCCTGCGTCAGGCGATGCGCGATGGTACGATTGTGGTCCATGGGGATGGCAGCCAGACCCGCGATTATGTGTTCCTCGACGATGTGGTCTCGGCAATGGTGGCGGCTGCGACCGCTCCCGACATCGGTCAGCGGGTCATCAATATCGGCAGCGGCCAGGAGACCAGTGTGCGCGAACTGGTGCGCATAATCCTGGATATCACCGGCTCGAAAGCCGAGATCATCAACAATCCCCGCAACGATCCAGGGGTCTCGCGTATGCGAGCGGATATCCGCCTGGCACAGGAGAAGCTGAATTATTACCCCCAGGTATCCCTTGAAACGGGACTGAGGCTCACTCTGGAGCGTGATCCGCGCTTCAAAGGAGAGCGGCCGGCCAGGTCTGCCCAGCGCGGCTGACCGGACCCGTGGAACTGACTCGTACATCACCTTTAACCCAGCATTCAATCGACCCAGGGTGGAGTTATGCCTGCTGCACTGCTCTCTGTTTACGATAAGGAAGGCCTGGTTGAATTTGCCCGCGGCCTGGTGGATCTGGGCTGGCGCCTGCTCGCCTCGGGTGGGACTGCCCGTATGCTGCGCGCGCATGAACTACCGGTTACGGAGATTACAGATTATACGGGCACCCCGGAGGTGCTCAGCGGGCGCGTCAAGACCCTCCATCCGGCGATCCATGCCGGGCTACTGGCCCGCCCGGCCGCAGAAGACCTGCAGGAACTGGAAGCACAGGGCTGGGAACCGATTGACCTGGTGGCGGTCAACCTCTACCCCTTTGAAAAGGTTGCTGCAGATCCACAGGCCGGGCTGGAGGAGATCATCGAAAATATCGATATCGGCGGGGTGACATTAATCCGGGCGGCAGCCAAGAACCATGCGCGGGTGACGCTGGTGAGTGACCCGGCCGATTACATGCCTGTGCTGGCGGAGCTGCAAGCGGGGGGCACATCGCTGGAAACTCGCCGCCGCCTGGCGGTGAAGGGCTTCTCCGTCACCGCCAGGTACGATGCCGCTATCCACGCCCACTTGCTCAAGCGCTTTTCCCCGGCAGAAGAAGAGGAAAATGTAACTGCTCCCCTGCATCTCGAGTTGTTCCCGGTCAGTGAACTGCGCTACGGAGAGAATCCACACCAGCAGGCTGTGCTCTACAGCTACCAGCCCGGTACGGGCCCGCTGGGCGGCCGGCTTTTGCAGGGCAAAGCCCTTTCCTACAATAACCTGTTAGATCTGGACGCTGCCTGGCGCGCTGCGGTCTCTTTTGATCGCCCCACTCTGTGCATCGTAAAGCACCTTTCACCCTGCGGGCTGGCCTCTGCAGACAGCCTGGCCGAGGCCTACCCGCTTGCACTGGCTTCCGATCCGGTTTCCGCTTTTGGCGGCGTGATTGCCGCTAACCGGCCTTTTGACGAAGCCGCTGCCCGGGCGCTGGGAGATCTATTCATCGAATGCATCGCTGCGCCCGGTTTTAGCGCTGGGGCCCTGCAGATCCTGGCGTCGCGCAAGAACCTGCGCCTGCTCTCGATGCCGGACACGAATGTTGGACCGGACTTCGAGCTGCGCTCGGTTAACCAGGGCATCCTGCGTCAATCGCTGGATCTGGGCGACCCTCCGGAGACGGAGTGGCGCGTGGTAACCAGACGCAGCCCCACCGAAGCAGAATGGACCGCGCTGCGCTTCGCCTGGAAAGCCTGCCAGCATGTGCGTTCGAACGCCATCGTTTTCTGTGCCGGTGAGGCCACCGTCGGGATTGGCGGCGGGCAGCCGAACCGCGTCGACTGCGTGCGGATCGCCGCGCAGCGGGCCGGGGAGCGTGCGCGCGGCGCAGTGATGGCATCTGACGCCTTCTTCCCCTTCCCCGATTCGGTTGAAGAAGCTGCGCGTGCCGGCATTCGCGCCATAATCGCCCCGGGTGGGTCTGTTCGTGATGAACAGGCTGTAGCCGCGGCGGACCACCACGACATCGCCATGGTATTTACCGGCGTGAGGCATTTCCGGCATTAATGATGGCGAGGCGCTTACCACGAGACTTTTTTAACCGGCCTGCCCTCGAGGTCGCCCGAGACCTGCTGGGCATGCGTCTGGTTCGCCTGGAAAACGGACAGCGGCTGGCAGGGACGATCCGTGAGGTAGAAGCATATGGGGGCGAGGAAGACCTGGGCTGTCACTGCCGGGCGGGGAGAACCCCGCGCACACGGGTGATGTATGGACCGCCGGGTCACGCTTACGTTTATTTCACATACGGTATGCACTGGATGCTTAATTTTGTGGTCGATGCTGAGGACTCTCCGGCAGCCGTGTTGATCCGGGCAATCGCGCCGCTGGAGGGGCTGGACTTAATCGCTGCACGCCGCAGCGGCCAGAAACCCGAACGCTGGACCGATGGGCCGGCCAAGATCTGTCAGGCGCTGAACATTGACGGCAGTCTGAATGGCGCCGACCTATGTGCTCCCGATGCGGTGCTGTTCGTTGAAGAAGGTGAATTCATCCCCGACATCTGCGTCACTCGGGGCCCGCGCGTGGGTTTATATAGTGTGCCAGAACCATGGAAAAGCATTCCCTGGCGCTTTCTGGTCACGGGTGGCTGAAAATTTGACCTCTGGCAGAGGCCGGTAAACCGGAACCGCCGGAACGAATTCATAACCATTACGGGAGGAAACAATGGGTTTGCTGGATGGAAAAACAGCGATAATTTTCGGCGTGGCGAACGAACGCTCGATTGCCTGGGGAATCACAAAAGCATTCCACGAGCAGGGAGCGCGCATTGGCATCAGTTATGCCGGCGAAGTGATGGAAAAAAGAGCCCGGCCGTTAGCCGAATCGATCGGCTGTGATTTCTTTGAACCCTGCGACGTGCAGGACGATGATCAGATCCAGCGGATCGCCGATCGAGCAAAAGAGGCATTTGGCAGTGTAGACATTCTGGTGCATGCGATTGGTCACGCCAAACGGGATGAGCTCAGCGGCCCTTATTACAACACCAGCCGCGCCGGCTTTCATCTGGCGATGGACATCAGCGTGTATTCGTTTACGGCGCTGGCGCGGGTCTTCCAGCCCCTGCTGCGCCCGGGTGGATCGCTGCTGACGCTTACCTACTATGGCTCAGAGAAGGTTTCACCCAACTACAACGTAATGGGCGTGGCGAAAGCGGCTCTGGAGGCTTCGGTGCGCTACCTGGCTCACGATTTTGGCCCCCAGGGCGTGCGCGTGAACGCCATCTCGGCCGGCCCGATCCGCACGCTGGCAGCTGCCGGTGTTACCGGTTTTAAGGATATGTACCGTCACTTTGCGGAGATTACCCCCCTGCGCCAGAATGTCACCATTGAAGATGTCGGTGGAGCGGCGCTCTTCCTGTGTTCTGATCTGGCGGCCAAAACAACCGGCGAGGTGCTCTACGTCGATTCCGGGTACAATATCCTCGGATATTTCGACACGCCGGAGTAAAAACCTTTATGTTTCGTAAACGCGAAGAAACCTCTCGTCCTCCCGTTACTGCTGCAGCCGTACCTGCCGAAAGGGTAACTTCCGTCCTGGGTCCGGGCATCACCTGGAAGGGAAACCTGAGCGGAACCGGGGGGGTGCGTATTGAGGGCGCGTTCGAAGGCGGGATCACCCTGCAGGGCATGCTGGTTGTCGGTGAAACAGGGCGTGTGACCTGCGATCATCTGCGCGCCAGGGTGGTTGTGGTCGCCGGATCGGTGCGCGGGGATATCACCGCCGAAAAAGTAGAGATCCGGGCCACCGGACGCGTATGGGGAAACGTTGTTACAGCGGCTTTTTCCACAGAAGAGGGGGCTTTCCTGCGCGGTCAGATTACGATGGAAGACCGGGTGGATATCGGCGTGCCAGAAGCTGCGGGAGAAGAACCCGCGGAAGAATCACCCGGGCTGGAAAATCAGGAAGAAGTGGAAGGCTGATCCTGAGGCGAGTTTGTGCTGTAAAAAAGAAGGGCGGTTTGAACCGCCCTTTTTATTTTCGGTTGGGGATTGCCTCTCTGGCCAGCCGGTCAACGCGCTCATTATCGCGATTGCCGGCATGGCCGCGCACCCAATGCCAGGAGATCTGATGGGTTTGCAGAGCAGAATCCAGCGCCTGCCACAGGTCGATATTCGCCAGAGCGCCGTCTTTCCGCTTCCAGTTGCGTTTGCGCCACCCGGGCAGCCATTCGGTGATCCCCCGTTTCAAATACTCAGAATCTGTATATAGTTTTACCCGGCAGGGTCGTTTGAGCGCCTGGAGGGCCCGAACGGCTGCAGTCAGCTCCATGCGGTTGTTGGTCGTCTGTTTTTCCGAGCCTGTGAGCACCTTTTCCTGGTCGCCGGCGCGCAGCAGTGCGGCCCAGCCGCCAGGGCCCGGGTTGGGGCTGCAGGCTCCATCGGTATAAATCGTTACTTCTGGTAAATCATTCATCGATACCCTCGTGAATATCGGCTGCAGTTTCATCCAGGAGTTCGACGAGCGCGGGCACCTGCGGCAGTGTGAAGTAATAACGGAACAACTGGGTTCCGGCATCGAAAACGGCCCAGCGGACCGTTTCCCAGGATGCCAGGTGTGGTTCGTTCTGGCCCAGGGGAGCCAGGCGCGCGGCTTCCTGCCAGGCAGCTGGCATCGACCCTTCCAGCAGAGCCATCTCCGTCGCGCGCACCGGCAGCGACCCGCCGGCCTGTACCAGCTGCGCGTGGTTGGCCGGGCTCAACAGCCATTTGATGAACAGCCACCCGGCCGTTTCCTGCTCTGTGGTGGAAGAGAAAAGGACCACTACCGGTCCAAAAATGCTGATCCCCGGGCTGCCGCTTTCAGCAGCCGGGAAGGGGATCACCGTCCATTCATCTTCGTTCTGCTCTCTGGTCAATGCTTCCTGCTGGTAGCGGACTCCGGTTACGCTTCCTGCGCTGAACAGTCCCTGGCGGACGGCGAAGCTGCCCTCGGGCGTATGCCCTTCATCAAGCACCCAGGCACAGCCGGCATCATACAGTTCTCGTAAAAAGGTGAAGGCGCTTTCCACCTCCGGGGTGTTGAAGTCGTAACCGCTCTCGTCAGGGGCTACGCTGCCGCCGAAAGCCGCGATCCATCCCAGCAGCGGAGAGTAATCGCTGGTCAGGATATACCCTCCCAGGGCGTCATTTGCCGGGTCTTCATCGCTGTACAGCGACCGGTTTGCTGCGCAGGCCTGCTCTCTAAACTCTTCAATGGTGGAGGGCGGCTGGCCAAAGCCCAGTTCCTGTGCCCAGGATTTGTTGTAGTACAGCACCGCGCCGTTGGGCAGAGCCGGGAGGCTGAAGCGTTCTTTACCCCCGCTCAGCAGCCCCTGTTCCCAGAAAACGGGATAAAAGTCTTCCTGTTCTTCACCGGAAAATCCAAAATTGGGGTCCAGGGCATAGGTGTTCAGGTCCGCCAGCTCTCTGGCATCCCTCCAGGACTGCACCTGGAAAGGTTCAGCGGATGCCAGGTCGAGTGCACCGGCATTCTCTGCGGACCGGACTGCTTCATCCAGATTGTCCTTGTACACCGCCTGAACCTGAATGCCCCATTCGTTTTCCGCATTAAAGGTCTCCACCAGGGCGTTTAACCGTTCCTGCAGCGGGGGAGACCAGGAGTGCCAGAACCGGACGGTGCGGCCCTGCAGTGCGGACGGATCCACCTCCAGGGTGGGGGCCGGCGGTATTTCTGGAGTGGGCGAGGCTGCCGGGGTGGGGGTATGCGCCGCCGGTGCCGTGCTGGAGAGAGCTGGCGTTTCTGTTGCCTGGTCTGGTACGGAAATGGGGGTGAAAAGCTGAATCTGGTCGCAGGCGGCCAGCAGCATTACCCCGGTTAGCAGCAGGACCAGGCTGATGAAGGCGGAGCGGGGGATATGGAAACGGCGGAAAATTTTTAAATCCATTCTGATGAAAACATACCTTCAAATATGGTCGATTTGAGAATATAGTTTATCATCACTGGGTATCGGAAAACGATTCCTTTATGCCTGTTCCATTCGACAGAAACGTTAACAGAATATTTAATCCGCCTTAAAAACCTTGTGATATCCTTGAACCCAGGAGTGCTGTACAAACGGCTTCGGATCAGCGTTTGTTGACCGGTATCCACGCCTGCACTCGCCCATCCTTAAAAAATTTTTGGGTGTGGTGGTTTTGATTTATAATGTAGAGCAGGGCGCCTTAACGGATGCTTAATCAGCCGTGTGGTACCCTGAAAATATGTCTCATTTTCTGAGACCCGAGGAGGATTGTCTTGGCGAGCACCCCCTTGCCTCAGACGGGTATCCATAAATCGTCACGCAGGCGTCTACGTTGGGCTGATCTTCGCGAACATCTTACCGGTTACCTTTTTATCCTTCCAGCAGTATTAATCATCGCCATTTTTGGCTTCTTTCCGATCGGTTACGCAGTTTATATGAGCACTTTCCGCTGGAGAGTTGTGAAAAGTGCCTTTATCGGTTTAGACAACTATCATAAAGCACTGGGTGACTGGTTGGGGGCGTTTCTCTTTGCAGGCGGATTTGTACTGCTTTTTGTTACCTATCTCCTCTGGAGCAAGTCGACTGAAATACACGAGAACCGTAAATGGATCCTGCGGATCATCGCTCTGCTCGTCCTGGCAGCCGGATTTGTGGCCATTTCTAACGGGTGGGAGCGGATGATCGCCGAAGGGGACGATGACTTTCTTCATTCGCTTCCCATCACGTTATTCTATGCGTTGGGGACCGTCCCCGCAGAGCTTATTCTGGCACTCCTGCTCGCCTATATTCTCTTTCAGAAGATCCGGGGGCAGGAGTTTTTTCGTATGCTGTACTTCCTGCCGTACATCACCCCGGTGGTGGCATCTGCGGTCGTATTCCGCACGATTTTCAGTCCGCGCGAATCTTCTCTGGCCAATATTATTCTCTCGTGGTTCGGCATCAAATCACAGGAATGGTTGTTTGAATCCGATCCGATCAACAATATCATCTTTGGTACCGAGCTACAGGGATTTCTGGCAGGCCCCAGTATGGCACTGGTGGCCATTATTTTGTTCGGCATCTGGACCTATGTTGGATACAACACGGTGATTTTCCTTGCGGGGTTGGGCTCGATTCCGCATGAGCTGTACGAGGCAGCCGAAATCGACGGCGCGAACCGCTGGCAGATTTTCCGCTACATCACCATCCCACTGCTCTCACCGATTACCTTCTACCTGGCAATCATCGCTTTTATCGGTACTTTCAAAGCGTTTAACCACATTTACGTCATGCGCGTCCC
>Ga0134095_1000328_pt1 | contig 51108 bp, 45 predicted proteins | sample 6_2taG_FD_94449 | JGI IMG/M metagenome (GOLD analysis project Ga0134095, IMG submission 94449) | Switchgrass degrading microbial communities from high solid loading bioreactors in New Hampshire, USA - 6_20_20_110_A2 metaG | ecosystem: Engineered > Bioreactor > Semi-continuous > Anaerobic >... | reverse complement strand
GAGAGGCACCCGGGAATACGAGAACATGAAGCGCATCCTCGATTGGGTCGGCGTGGAGTACACCACGTTCGCCAACCTGTACTGCTTCAACCATGCCTACCCGAACAACCTGCTCTACATGGCAGAGAAGATTGCCGCCAGGAACCTGATCGGAGTGCATTCCTCTGCGCCCGAAAAGCTGGTCACGCCGGTGAGCCGGCAGGTGCTGCCTGAAAAGGGAGTGGTCTACCGGCTGGTGAACGGCGAACTGGTGCAGGCGGAATAGAACGGTAAGACGGAGCGGCACGCGTTTCCCGCGTGCCGCTTTTTTTATCCTGTCCGCAACTTTTGAACCACTGAAGTACTGAATGGTGTGGAGCGCGGAAAATATATCTCGCTCCCACGCTCTGCGTGGGAGTGTTAAACCGGGCGCTCCGCGCCCACCGCTGCGTGGCAGCCTGCCAGTTGACGGGTGTGATTAAGCAGGAAAGGCGGGGTGGGTGAACCACTGAAAGAGACTGAAACGCTGAACGCAAACCCTTCTGCGCTTCATTGAAACTCAGCGCCACAGTGGTTCAAACCATCGAATCGCAGCATTTGTAACCCGGCGGTGACACCACCCGTGTATGCTGGTGTTATCATCAAATCACCAGCGCCAGACCCTCAAAATGGCGGGTAAAAAATGGAAAATAACTCTTCTCCCAATATCACTTCATTCGTAATCCGTTTCGTACAGGACGGCGACCGCCTCGCCCCGGGCAGCGCGCCTTATCGCGGCGCCATCCGCCATGTGCAGACGGACGAAGAGATCTCCTTCACACGCTGGCAGGATGCCGTCGACTTTATCCGGCGCTTTGTGCCGCTCGACGGCGAGGGAATCACCCCGCCCGGTCCATAACCAAACGACGAAACAGGAGGCAGTAGATTGGAGCGCTTCGTTCAAATTCTCTCCACCGGCAGCTATGTGCCCGACCGCGTAATCACCAACCAGGAGATGGACGAGATCATCGGCGAGCCGGTAGCCCAGTGGCTGGTCGAAAACGTGGGCATCTGCGAACGGCGCATCATGTCGCCAGACCAGACCACCTCCGACCTGGTGGTGGAGGCGGCACAGAAAGCTCTAGAGCGGGCCGGGGTGCGCGCTGAAGAACTGGACCTGATCATCGTCTCCACCGACACGCCCGACTACCTCTCCCCGGGCACCTCGGTGGTCGTACAGCATAAACTTGGCGCCGGAAAAGCCGGCGCGTATGACATCAACAGCGCCTGCGCCGGCTGGGTCACCGCACTGGACCAGGGGGCGCGCTACCTGCTGACCGAACCGGAGGCCCGCTATGTGCTGGTCGCCGGGGGCTACGGCATGTCGCGCTTTATCGACTGGAGCGACAAACGCACCGCCACGCTGTTCGCCGACGGCGCCGGCGCGGCACTGCTCTCCACCGGCGATAAACCGGGCTTCTTATCCAGCGCCTTCATGGCGCGCGGCGAATATCACGACGCCCTGGGCATCTACGGCGGGGGCGCTTACCGGCCTTCCACGCCCGAAAATATCGCCGAGTTCGGCCCGCCCCGGGTGCAGTTTGTGCGCAAGTTCCCCAGAACCTTCAACACTGAACACTGGCCGGTGCTCATCGAGAATGCCCTGAATAAGGCCAATCTGACGGTTGAAGACGTCGATCTGTTCCTCTTCACACAGCTTAACCTGCGCACCATCGAAGCCATGATGGAGCTGCTCGGCCAGCCGCTCGAGAAAACCCATTGGGTCATGGACAAATGGGGCTATACGGGCTCTCCCTGCGTGGTGATGGCCCTGGATGACGCCATCCAGCAGGGGCGCGGCCCGCAGCCCGGACAGATCGTTCTTTTCTGCGCCAGCGGCGGCGGCATCACCATGGCCGCCTCGGTATGGCGCTGGACGGTGTAGCCATGTACATTGGAGATTACCTGGGTCGACGCGAACTCTACACCCCTGAACGCCTGGCGATCGTCGATGCCGGCAAACAGCCCGAGCTGCGCCTGACGTACCGCCAGATGAATGCCCGCGCCAACCGCCTCGCGAACTGGCTGCGCTCCACCGCCGGGATCCGCAAAGGCGACCGGGTCGCTATCCTGGCGCGCGATGGGGTTGAACATCTGGACCTGTTCTTCGCCTGCAGCAAGCTGGGAGCAGTGCACACGGCACTCAACTGGCGGCTGCACCCCCAAGAACTGGCTGAAATCGCCGCACAGGTCACCCCACGCCTGCTGTTCTTCTCCGCCGATTTCACCGCCAGCGCCGCGGCCCTGCAGGACCTGCTCTCCGAAACACCGCACGCGGTGGAAGGCTACATTCACCTGGAAGGGCCGGGCATCCCGGGCAGCCTGGCCTATGATAGCCTGCTGGCAAACAGCTCAGAAGACCCGGTGACGGAAGAGTCGGTGGACGAGGAGCACACGGCAGCGCTGCTGTTCACCGGCGGCACCACCGGGCAGCCGAGAGCGGCGCAGATCTCGCACCGCATGATCGCCTGGAATACACTCAACACCGTCATCCACGATCTCACGCACAACGACATCTACCTGAACGTATTTCCGATGTTCCACACCGGCGGGTTGTTCGTCTACACCCTGCCGCAGGTCATCCTGGGCGGCACGACGATCCTCCTGCGCCAGTTCGAACCTGCAAGGGTGCTGGAACTGATCGAACGCGAGCGTGTCAGCGTGTTCGCCGCCGTGCCCACCATGTACCAGATGCTCACCCAGGCGCCTAACTGGGTGCAGGCCGACCTGTCTTCGCTGCGCTTCTGCACCTCCGGCGGTGCGCCCCTGCCCGTGCCTCTGGTTGAGCAGTACACGCGTGAGAAAGGGATCCGCTTTAAGCAGGGCTTTGGGATGACCGAGTTCGGTCCAGGCATCTTCGCCCTGGCGCCCGAAGATGCCATCCGCAAAGCGGGCTCGATCGGGCGGCCCAATTTCTACGTTGAAGCACGCATCATGAACGATAACGGCTGCTTTCTGGGCCCTGATGAAGAGGGAGAGCTGGTGCTGCGCGGGCCGTCATTCAGCTCCGGATACTTCAACCAGCCAGAGGCCAGCGCGGCCGCGGTGGACGAAAAAGGGTATTTTCACACCGGCGATATCGCCCGTTACGATCGCGAAGGGTATTTCTATATTGTCGATCGCAAGAAAGACATGTTTATCAGCGGCGGAGAGAACGTCTACCCGGCGGAGATCGAGCGCGTGCTCTATGCGCACCCGGCCGTACACATGTGCGCCGTGATCGGCGTCCCCGATGAGCGCTGGGGCGAGGTCGGGCTGGCCTGCGTGGTGCTCAAGCCCGGCGCCGAGGCCAGCGAAGCCGAACTGCTCGATTTCCTCTCCGCCCGCCTGGCGCGCTTCAAAGTGCCCCGCCGCGTGGTCTTTCTCGAGCAGCTTCCAATCTCGGCTGCAGGTAAAATATTGAAGCGCGAACTGCGCGCCCAATATCTTCAGTCGTGAGAGGAAGCAGCGCAAACGTTGAGCCGCTACAAACATATCTACTATCCGGAAAGCCGGGTCGGTGGGTTCAGCAATGTCGATGGCACCCTGGTGTTCTACAACCGGGTCAACGCCCTGCTGCGGCCCGATTCGGTCGTGGTCGACGCCGGCTGCGGCCGGGGAGCCTATGGAGAAGACCCGGTCGCCTACCGGCGCCAGGTACGCATCTTAAAGGGCAAAGTGCAGCGTGTGATCGGGATCGACGTGGATCTGGCCGGCCAGGCCAACCCGTATATCGACGAATTTCGCCGCATCGAAGGGGAGCGCTGGCCGGTGGAAGACGGTGAGGCCGACCTGTGCCTTGCCGATAACGTCCTGGAGCATATCGACGACCCGCAGCATTTCTTTGCCGAATGCAGCCGGATCCTCAAACCGGGCGGCTATCTTTGCATCCGCACTCCTAACGTGCTGAGCTACTTCGGCCTGATCTCGCGCCTGGTCCCCAACCGGCAGCATGTCGCCGTGCTGCGGCACGCCAAGGATCGTGTGAAGGAAGAGGACACCTTCCCAACGGTCTACCGCTGCAACACCCTGCGCCAGGTGCGCCGCAGCCTGGAGCAGCACGGCTTTGAACCCCTCGTTTACGGGTACGACGCCGAGCCTTCTTACCTGTCATTCTCTCGCTTTGTTTATTTTCTGGGGGTGCTGCACCAGCGCTATGCCCCCCAGATGTTTAAAGTGGGCATCCATGCCTTTGGCCGTAAAAAAGAAGGATCATGATCAGGAGGAAAAAACATGTCCAGCGTTCCCACCCTGCCCGGAATTAAATCCCAGATGGTGCAGACACCTCGCCTGCGCATGCATGTGCTGTCCTGCGGACCGCAGGATGGTGAAGCAGTGATCTTCATCCACGGCAACGCTTCTTCATCAACGTTCTGGGAGGAGATCATGCTCAAACTGCCGGCCGGCTTCCGCGCCCTGGCCCCCGACCTGCGCGGCTACGGCGACACTGAAGACCTGCCGATCGACGCAACCCGCGGCCTGTGCGACTGGGCCGATGACATCATCAGCCTGACGCAGACGCTTGGCATCGAGCGCTACCATGCTGTCGGGCACTCCCTGGGCGGTATGCTGCTCTTCACCCTGGTGGGGATGGACGCCGGGCGCATCCGCTCGGTGACTCTGGTCAACCCCGGATCGCCCTTCGGCTTCGGCGGCACGAAGGATGAGAAGGGCACCCCCTGCTACCCCGATTTCGCCGGTTCCGGGGGTGGTGTGGTCAACCCCGAGTTCGCCCGCCGCATTTCCATCGGCGACCGCAGCGAGGAGGATCCCCAGGCCAGCCCGCGTGTGGTGATGAACAGCTTCTACTGGAAGCCCCCCTTCCGCCCGGCCCGTGAGGAAGACCTGCTCTCCTCGCTGCTCACCGAGAAGATCGGGCCGGAGCGCTACCCCGGCGACTCCGTCCCCTCGGAGAACTGGCCCAACGTGGCGCCCGGCAAATTCGGGCCGATCAACGCCTCCTCGCCCAAGTATGTGGGCGACAGCGTGGACCGCTTCCTCGCAGCTGCACCAAAGCCGCCTATCCTGTGGGTGCGCGGCGATTCCGACCAGATCGTGGGCGACAACTCCCTGTTCGATCTGGGCACCCTGGGTTCGCTCGGCTTTGTCCCCGGCTGGCCCGGTGCGGATGTCTTCCCGCCCCAGCCCATGCTCGCCCAGACCCGCTACGTGCTCGAGAACTACCAGGCCGGCGGCGGCTGGTACCGGGAAGTCGTGATCGCCGATACCGGCCATACCCCCTATATCGAGAAGCCGGAAGAATTCATGCAGGTCTTCGGACCCTTCCTGGAGTCCAACCGCTGACCGGATGGTTAGCGCTGTATGGTAACCAGACCGCTTTACAGCCGGTAACTTCATGGTTACCGGCTGCTGTTATACTGGGACCGCTGCATAAGAGAAAATCCCCGCTGCGGTGGGGAACCCTGCGAATTACAGGATGCGAATCATGGAGAAAACACACAGGAGGATCGCATGCGCTTACAGGATCGAGTAGCGCTGATCACGGGCGGCGCAGCTGGCATCGGGGCCGCTACCGCCCGGCGCTTTGCCGAAGAAGGGGCTGTGGTTGTCATCTGCGACGTGAACGAAGCCGGGGAGCAGGTCGCCAAAGAGCTGGGCGGGCAGGCCTGCTTCTACAAAGTAAACGTCGCCGAGCGAAAAGAGGTGGATGCCTGGGTACAGGAGGTGGTGGGGCGCTTTGGCCGCATCGATATCCTGGTGAACAACGCCGGCGTGCTGCGCGACGCCGCCTTCATCAAGATGCAGGACGGAGAGCTGGTCAAACAGATGGCCGAGGCGGACTTCGACCTGGTGATCTCGGTCAACCTCAAAGGGGTGTTCAACTGCACCCAGGCTGTGGCGCCGGTCATGGCGCGCCAGGGCGGCGGGGTGATCCTCAACGCTTCATCGGTCGTCGGCATCGATGGCAACTTTGGCCAGACGAACTACGTCGCCAGCAAGGCCGGGGTGATCGGCATGACCAAGGTGTGGGCGCGTGAGTTCGGCCGCTACCAGATCCGCGTCAACGCCGTGGCCCCCGGCTTCACCGCCACCGAAATGGTGGCCTCAATGCCGGAAGCCATCCGTGAGGGCCTGGCCGCCCGCACACCCCTGCGGCGCCTGGGTTCGCCGCGCGATATCGCCAATGCTTATCTCTTCCTGGCCTCCGATGAAGCCAGCTTTATCACCGGCGAGGTGCTGCGCGTGGATGGCGGCATCGTCGTCGGGACTTAGCGAGGCTGGCGGTGATGCCCGGGTAAGCCCTGCTCCCGATTGACCGGAATTTCTGCGGCTTGAGGAGGGATCGCATGATCGCTGGTCCAGAAAATGCCCTTCCGCAGTACCATCAGGATGTGAGCATGCACGCTGCTGGACTGCTCACCCGCCGCGCCGGATTGACACCCGACCGGGAGGCGCTGTATGAACTGCACACCGGCCGTCGTTTTACCTATGGGCAGTTGAACGCCCGCGCCAACCGGCTGGCGAACTTCTTACGCCTCAATCTCGGCCTGCAAAAAGGCGACCGGGTTTCGATTCTGGACGGCAACAGCGTGGTCTACGTCGACCTGCTTTACGCCCTGGGGAAAATCGGCGCCATCTTCGCCCCGCTCAACTGGCGTCTGACCGTGCACGAACTGGCCTACATCGCCGCGGACTGCCGGCCCCGGGTGCTCTTCTACGGGCCAGAATATACACAGACCGCAAGAGACCTGCGCGCGCAGGTGGATATCGAGCACTGCATCTCGCTCGATCAATACGAAGACCTGCTTGCTCAGTCCTCTCCCGCAGAACCGAAGCTGCCTCCCCTGCAGGCCGGCGACCCGTACTGCATCCTGTACACGTCGGGCACCACCGGCAGGCCCAAAGGCGCGGTGATTCCCCACCGTCAGGTGCTGTGGAACTGCATCAACACCATGATCAGCTGGGGGTTGAGCGAATCCGACGTCGCCCCTGTGCTCACCCCCATGTTCCATGCCGGCGGTCTGTTCATCTTCCTCACCCCGCTGTTCTACGCCGGCGGGCGCATCGTGCTGGCGCGCAGCTTCGACCCGGAAGAATCGCTGCGGGTGATCGAAGCAGAGGGATGCACCGTTGTGCTGGGCGTCCCGACTCTGTTCCAGATCTGGATGAACTCGCCCTCCTTCCCCACGGTAGATTTCAGCAAGGTGCGCTTCTTCATCAGCGGCGGCGCACCCTGCCCGGTATCGCTCATGAAGACCTGGCGCGAACGCAAGGGCGTGGTCTTCCGCCAGGGATACGGCCTGACCGAGGTGGGCGTCAACTGCTTCAGCATGACCGATGAGGAGTCGGTCCGCAAGACCGGCTCGGTGGGCAAACCGGTCTTCCACAGCTGGATGCGCCTGGTGGACGCAGAAGGGCGCGACGTGCCCCCGGGGGAGACGGGGGAGCTGCTCATCGCCGGGCCGCACGTATGCTCGGGCTACTGGGGGGACCCCGAAGCCACGGCCGCAGCGCTGGAATACCAGGAGGGCTTTCCCTGGCCCTGGTTCCACACCGGCGATATGGGCAGGCAGGACGAAGAGGGATTTTTTTACATCGCCGGGCGTTATAAAGACATGATCATCAGCGGGGGGGAGAACATTTACGCCGCCGAGGTGGAAGCCGTCTTCCGCGAGCACCCCGCCGTGAGCGACGCCGCCCTGATCGGCATCCCGGATGAAAAATGGGGCGAGGTGGGGCTGATGGTGGTGGTGCTGAAGGACGGTCAGCACATCGAGGCCACCGAGCTGCAGGATTTCTGCGCCCAGCGGCTGGCGCGCTATAAGATTCCGAAGCGGGTGGAATTCAGAGATGCCCTGCCCTATTCGCCGTACGGCAAGGTGATGAAAGCCGAGCTGCGCCGCGAGTATTCATCCGGTGCGGAGGACGGGACAGTAGATGAGAAAGATGGCGAACCGGTATAAAAACCGGCGTGCATCCGCGAGAGCAGCAGCCGCGATGCGCAGCATCACCCGTGACCCCATACATCCTGGAAGAAGAGGGCATCCCCACGCTGCCCCACTCACAAGAGCAGGTTTTTCATGCAGGGCTCAGGGAACTGGCTCCGGGCAATGCCGTCTCCCACGCGTCAGGGGGCCCGGCGCGTTGAGAGCAGACCTGAATCTATCCTGACCGTCACCCGGGGATGAAAAACGGATCTTGCCGCAGCGCCGTGCCCTGAGGGCAAATGTTCTTGCTCTGGAACCTGTGAGAGCATGGCGGTTTGCCTTATGGAGCGTGTCGATGTTCTCGAGAGTCCTGCAGCGGCACAGCAGTGGAGAGGGAAAGCAGCCCGGTCAAAAAGGTTTGCTGTTACCGGAGTCTGCCATGTCAGGAGTAAGCCGTGCCCGCACCGCAGGGATCGAGTGGGCTGTGGTCAGCGGGCACGGCTGCTCCTGGGACAGGGCTTTCTGGCTCAGGAGCATTCAATCACAGGAGCGGTCAGCAGCCGGCCCTTGCCGTGCCGTTACAGGTGGATTGGGAAGGGCGTCGAGAGCAGTGAAAACTGGCCAGCCAGAGAATGCTCCTATAAAAAACCTGCCGCTGCAAGGGGAGTTAAAGGGGGTCCATTGAACCTCTGAATCAGGGGACACAGAGAGCGCGGATGGATTGGCGCTCCACATCCGAATGCGGGGTAAAAGGCCAGCCGCTCAGACTGCCTCTCTGGCACAGGCAGGCACATTGAACGGCAAGATACGTATGGTCACTCGAATTGTGCCTGCTGGCGCAGCAAACGCCCCAGTGTAAAACACAGGAGATACCTCAAATGCCCGTCATCCAGGCCAACGGAATCGAAATCGGTTATGAAATCCACGGATCAGGCCAACCCCTGGTGCTCATCGCCGGGATCGGGTATGACCGCTGGATGTGGCGGCGCATGATCCCCGGCCTGGCCGCTCACTTCCGGGTGATCGCCTTTGACAACCGCGGCGTTGGCGAGAGCAGCCGCCCGCCGGGCCCGTACTCCGCCGAGATGATGGCCTCCGACACCGCCGGGTTGATCGAAGCCCTGGATCTGGGGCCGGCCGCTGTGATGGGGCACTCTATGGGCGGGTTCATCGCCCAGGCCCTGGTGCTCAGCCGGCCCGACCTGGTGCGCGCGCTGGTGCTCTCGGCCACTAACTTCGGCGGGCCGCGCCACGTGCCCGTCACACCCGCCGCGCTGCAGGTGCTTACCGACCTCTCCCTGGATCCTGTCGAACGCTTTCGCCGCGGTCTGGCGGTGAGCTGTGCCCCCGGATTTGCCGAAGCCAACCCGGACCTGATCGAAGAGTGGGTGGCGTACCGGTTGAACAACCCCATCCACCCCGACCACTACCAGGCCCAGCTCGCGGTGGGACTGGGCCTGCTCGACGAAGAAGCCAGCTTTGAAAAACGCCTTCCCCAGGTCCGCCAGCCCACGCTGATCCTGTTCGGGGCGCACGATCAGGTGGTGCCGCCGGCCAACGCCGGACTGCTCCAGCGCCAGATCCCCAACAGCCAGGTGCACATCCTCCCGGACGCCGGTCACTTCTTCCCGATCGAGGCACCCGGCGCCGCAGTCGAGGCCGTGGTCCGCTTTCTACAGCGCGTTGAAAGCAGCAGTCTGTAACCAGGCCGTAACCTGCATCGGATATGCTGGGACAATGGGGAAACTCGAACCGTCCATCCAAACTGGCAGGAGGAGGTAAACATGAACGTAAAGCGTTTGCCCTGGCTGGTGTTCACACTGCTTATGGTGCTTGCGCTGGTCCTGAGCGCCTGTGGTGGGGGCGAGGCGCCGCCGGATACCGGTGAACAGCCAACGGAGGCCGTCTCGCAGCCCACGGAGGCCGTAGAAGTTCCCACCGAACCGGAAGAGGAACCCACGGAAGCCATGGAAGAACCCACCGAAGAAATGGAAGAGACCGAAGCGGTGGTCGAAGCAGCCGGTGAACCTCTCAAGATCGGTGTGCTCTCCGACCTCACCGGTGCGCTGGCGCTCTTCGGCAATGAGATGTGGAACGGTCTGCAAATTGGTTTCGATTACGCCACGGACGGCAGCATGGTCGTCGCCGGGCGGCCCATCGAGCTGATCATCCGCGACGACACCAGCGATGTCGAAGCCGGTACTGCGGCCGCCCGCGAGCTCATCGAGGCCGAAGGCGTGGAGATCCTGATCGGCAACGCCAGCTCGGGTGTCGCTGCTCAGGTGCAGCAGATCGCCGATGAGAACGGCGTGCTCTACTTCGCCGCTCCCGCCGCTGCCCACGATATCGTCGGCGCCAACTGGAACCAGCACACCTTCCGCATCTGCCGCGACTCGGCCCAGGACGCCTCCACCATTGCCGGCTGGGCGATCAACAACCTCGGCAGCCGCTACCTGATCCTGGCGGAAGATTATGCCTTCGGCCAGGACACAGCCGCCGCCTTCCAGGCTGTGTTCGGGGCCATGGGTGCCGAGTTCCTGACCGAACAGCCCATTTTCGCCCCCTCCGACACCACAGACTTCACCCCCTACATCCAGCAGATCCTGCAGGCAGAACCCGACGGGCTGATCCTGATCTGGGCTTCGAACACCTCCGCCCAGATCCTGTTCGACCAGCTCACCACCCAGGGCGTGACCGGCAACATTCCCTTCATCACCGGCTTTTCTTCCAATGACCTGACCCGCCTGCTCGATCCCGGTATGGCCGGATCGGTCGGCCTGATCGTCTATCACTACACCCTGCCGCAGACCGAGGCCAACGATTACCTGACCGAGCAGTACATCGAGCGCTTCGAGGGCCCACCCGATCTGTTCAGCGAGTGCGGTTTCGCCACGGCGCAGGCGGTCGTGCAGGCGCTAGAGGAGACCGGCGGTGACACCAGCCCGGAGGCCATGATCCCCGTGCTGGAAGGGATGACCTTCGAAGGTCCAAAGGGCACCTATAACATCCGTGCGGGCGACCACCAGGCTCTGGCCCCCATGTACGTGGTACGCCTGGTGAACGTCGACGATCCTGAAGACCGCTTCTTTGAGCTGGTCGACGAGGTCTCCGCGGAGGAGTCCGCGCCGCCCTGCGACAGCCCGAACTGCGAATAACCTGACGAACTACCACAGGGCCAGGGCAGGGTGGACCTGGCCCTGGCCCCCCTTTACTGGAGCTCGATCTGTGAGCGGTATTGTCACTGGAAACGGCAGCTCAATCCTCGAAACCCACGCCCTCACCCGCCATTTTGGCGGGTTGAAAGCCGTTGAAGGCGTCGACTTTCGCCTGCAGGAGGGCAGTTTTCATTCCATCATCGGACCGAACGGCGCCGGGAAAACCACATTCCTCAATCTGATCAGCGGCGCGTTGAAACCCAGCCGCGGCCGGGTGGTCTTCCGCGGCCGCGACATTACCCACCTGCCGGCCCACCGCTATGCGCACCTGGGCATTGGCCGCTCCTTTCAAATTACCAACCTGTTCCCCTCGCTGACGGTGCTGGAAAATGTGCGCCTGGCCGCTCAGGCTGTGGGAAATCACGGCTTCGGCCTGTTCAACCACCGCAGCCACCGGGTTTACGAGCAGCGCGCGCTGGATGTGCTGGAGCAGGTCGGGCTCAGCGCGGCCGCCGGCCAGCCAGTGCAGGCGCTGCCGCACGGCGACAAACGCCGCCTGGAGCTGGCCATGCTGCTGGCTCAGGACCCTGATGTGCTGCTGCTGGACGAACCCACAGCCGGCCTGGCCACCGAGCAGGTCCCTGCCTTTATGAGCCTGGTCAAAGAGCTCAGCCAGCAGGGGCAGAAGACGGTCGTGCTGGTGGAGCACAATATGAGCGTGGTGATGAGCCTGTCGGACCGCATTTCGGTCATGCACCAGGGCGAGCTGCTGGCTGAGGGCTCACCGGGTGAAATCGCCGCCAATGAGACGGTGCAGAACGCCTATCTGGGCACCCTGTACGATGACCTGGATCCACAGAACGGCAGGGGTTGAAGCGAGCACGTTTGTGATGAGCACAATTCTGGAACTACAGGATCTTCACACCTTTATTGGCCAGTACCACATTCTGCAGGGCGTGGACCTGGCGGTGGGCGAGGGCAGTGTGATGGTCCTGCTGGGGCGCAACGGGGCCGGAAAAACCACCACCCTGCGCAGCATACTCGGCCTGTGGCAGCCAGCCCGCGGCCGGGTGGTCTTTCGGGGCCAGGTGCTGAATGGCTGCCCGCCGCACGAGATCGCCCGGCGCGGCATCGGTTATGTCCCCGAGTACCGCGCCATCTTCCGCCAGCTTACGGTGGAGGAGAACCTGAAAATCGCCGAGTGGCGCAAAGGCCAGCTCGCCGCACGTAAGAAAATGATCTTTGAGCTCTTCCCCGACCTCGAGAAGCTGTATTACTGGCCGGGCGGGCAGCTCTCGGGTGGCCAGCAGCAGATGCTGGCTATCGCCCGGGCGCTGGTGGCCGAAAACAGCCTGCTGCTGATCGACGAACCCAGCGAAGGCCTGGCACCCGTGCTCATCGAGCAGGTTATGGAAGCCATCCGCCAGCTGCGCGGCCATACCACCGTGCTGCTGGTGGAGCAGAACTTCCGGGTCGCCAGCCGCCTGGGTGACTTCTATACGCTGATTGAGGACGGCCGCACCGTGCACAGCGGCCGCATGGCCGATCTGGCCGCCGATCAGGCTCTGGTCCAGCGCTACCTGGGGGCAGCCTAGGAGGCAGACGATGACCACGACCACCGGAACTATTTATCGCTCTTCAGCCACACGCCGCTCGCTGCTCATCTCAGCCGCATTCATCGCCGCGCTGCTGCTGGCCAACCTGCTGCTCTTCAACCCTGGCCAGATGGGGGTTGTGCTGCTTTCTGGCCTGTACCAGGGCATGCTCTTCTTCCTGGTTGCCGCTGGTTTTTCCATTGTGTTCGGCCTGCTGGATGTGCTCAACCTTGCGCAGGGCTCGTTCTTCATGCTCGGCGCTTACATGGGCTTCTTCGTCTACGGCGCGCTGCCGCCGGGTACGCCCATCCCGGTCCGCTTTGTCTGCGCCCTGATCGCGGCTGCCGCCGGCGGCGGCCTGCTGGGCGCGCTGGTCGAGCGCGCGTTGATCCGCCCGCTGTATGCCCGGCCGGTGTTTCAGATCGTGCTCACCTTCGGCCTGGCGATCGTCTTTACCGAGATCATCCGCACCATCTACGGCCCGGCAGGCCTGATCCCCGTGCAGCCCCCTGCTGTGCTGGACACCACCTTCCCTGTCTTCGGCGCGCGCTTCGAGACGTACCGCCTGTTCATCATCATCACCGGGGCAGTGCTGATGGCCGGGGTTCTGTTCCTGCTGCGCCGCACCCGCCTGGGCATCATCATTCGCGCTGGCGTGCAGGACCGTGAGATGGTGCAGACCCTGGGCATCCCCATCGGGCGCATCTTCACGCTGGTCTTCGCGCTGGGCTGCGCCGTGGCCGCCTTCGGCGGCATGGTCGCCGCGCCCTATCTGGGCGCTTACCCGTCGATGGGCGACCAGTTTCTGATCAACACCGTGATCGTGGTCGTTCTGGGCGGGATGAGCAGTTTTGAGGGCACAGCCATCGCCAGCATCCTGGTGGGACTGACCCGCGCCACGGTCGAGCAGATCTCTCTGCAGTACCTGCAGACCCCGGTGCTGGCCAGCCTTTCTATCCTGCTGCTGATGATCGTGGTCCTGCTGGTGCGGCCGAGCGGTCTGTTCGGGAGGGAGAACGGATGACGGCCACCATCACCCATCCCGGCGCCCGGTCGACCACAGGGCCCGCAGCGCGCCCGCTGACGCTGGCCGGCCTGCTGGCGGTGCTGGTCCTCATCCCGCTGCTGCTGGCCGCCCTGAGCGCTGAAAGCGAGAGCGCCGGCCTGGCTGCAGCCGTTCAGGCGGGAGTGTGTGCGCGCGGCGCCGGGCCGCTCGCCGCCCTTTTCGCCGCCGAGGCTGTGCTGCTGGCTGGCGCCACCGCGGCGGCTTACTTCCTGGGCAGCCGCCGCCACTGGGCCGCTGTCACGCTGCGCCAATACGGGTGGCTTGCCCTGAGCCTGCTGGCTCTGATCGCCGCGCCCTTCCTCATTGCCTGGCAGACAGACTCCTCGGTCTGTGTACGCGGCCAGGCCTTCTTCTGGCAGTCGATCTTCATCGAAGCCTTTATTCTGGCCTCGCTGGCCATCAGCTACAACCTGGTGTTCGGCTTTGCCGGTGTGCTTTCCTTCGGGCACGCCGCCTTCTTCGGCCTTGGTGCTTACACGGTGGGTCTGCTGATGCTGCACCTGGAGTGGCCGCTGCTGCCGGCGGTGATCGCCGCGCTGCTCATCAGCCTGCTCACCGGCCTGCTGGTCAGCGTCGTGGCGCTGCGCATCCACGGGCTGTATTTCGCCATTTTCACCCTGACCTTCGCCGAGATCTTTTATGTGCTGGCTCAGAACCGCATCATGGCGGACATCACCGGGGCGGAGGACGGCTTCACCTTCGCAGTGCCCGACTGGATCAACGCCACCCAGAACCGCCTGACCTTTTACTATCTGGCGCTGCTCTTTCTGGTGATCTGCTATCTGCTGGTGCGCCAGTTGATGAATTCTCCTGCGGGGCGGGTGCTGCACGCCATCAGAGATAACGAGAACCGGGCGCTTTCACTGGGTTTCAACACCTTTGCCTATAAAACCATGGCAATCGTCCTCGGCGGGGTGCTGGCTTCCGGAGCGGGAGTACTGCGCGCCCTGCTGAACAAAGGCGCCAGCCCTAACGTGTTGAGCTCCACGTTCACTATCGACCCGCTGCTGATGACCCTTATCGGCGGCGTGGGCACTTTCAATGGTCCGGTGATCGGGGCTTTTCTGCTGCGCATGGTGGAGTACGCCCTGCGCGATTCTGTTATCACCCTGGGTTCGTTCGAACTGAATATCGGCGAACACTGGTTCCTGATCCTGGGGACGCTCTTCATCCTGATCGTGATCGCCTTCCCCTCCGGGATCACCGGTACGCTCCGCGACTGGTGGAGGAGCCGCCGGCAGCCGCTGCAGAAGCGTGCCGCTGCGGCCGGCAGAGATCACTGACTGTTTACCACGTCGCGTTTTATAATCGTATTACGCGCAGGATATGTGAATCCTGTCACAAATAAAAGTGGGGAAAGACAGCAGCAGCCGGTAATTTTCCAGCCTGGCTGCACAATAAAGCAGGTTTCCTGCACGTGCAACTGAATAACGGTTCCAGCGAAAGGAGATGGTGATGGAATCAGGGAAAACTCTGCAGTACTGGTCGGTCTGGTACCCCCGTGCTGCCGCCACCGGCGTGCTGCTGGCCCGGGGAGCCGTCGACCCGGTGGACAGCATCCTTTTTCACGCTGCACCCGATGTGGTCACCGTCGAGGTCAGCGATGCGCACGGCCGCCGTCTGGCGTTCGGCCAGGACCTGCCCGCCACGCTGTCCTCCCCGATCTGCCGGTTCAGCATTCAGGGGGAGCAGGTGGTGCGTGAAGATATCTGGCCCACGGAAGACGATCTGGGTTCGGTCGTGCTGCTGCCCGGCGGCGAGGCCGGGATATTGAAATCCTGGTGGAACGCAGAGGACCACCGGGAGTGGCGCTGGCAGACCGAGTTCTACAACCGTCTGGACTGACGAGCAAGAACCGCAAGCTTTCAGGATAAGGAGATTGGAATGAACACTCAGTTTCCGGCCGGCGTAGAGATCAACGCCCCAGTCACACCGGAGTACGAGCAGATCCTCACCCCACAGGCGCTCGACTTTATCGCCCGCCTGCAGCGGGGCTTTAACGCCCGGCGGAAGGGCCTGCTGGCTGCCCGACAGCAGCGCCAGCAGGCCCTGGACAATGGAGAAATGCCCGATTTTCTTCCCGAGACAGAGGAAGTGCGCCGCGATCCATCCTGGCAGGTGGCCCCTGCTCCGGCGGACCTGCAGCGGCGCTGGGTAGAGATCACCGGCCCGACCGACCGCAAGATGATGATCAACGCCTTCAACTCGGGGGCGGATGTCTTCATGGCCGATTTCGAAGACGCCAATTCTCCCACCTGGGGGAACATGCTGGACGGACAGATCAACCTGCGCGATGCCGTTAATGGGACGATCGAATACACCAGCCCGGATGGGCGTCATTACCGCCTCAACGAGCAGCGCGCGGTGCTGCTGGTGCGCCCGCGCGGCTGGCACCTGGAGGAATCTCATGTGCGCGTTGACGGGGAACCGGTTTCGGCATCGCTCTTCGACGCTGGCCTGTACCTCTTCCACAACGCCCGGCGCCTGATCGAGCAGGGCAGTGGTCCGTATTTCTATCTGCCAAAACTGGAGAGCCATCTGGAAGCCCGCCTGTGGAACGATGTCTTCATCGCTGCCCAGGAGCAGCTCGGCATACCGCGCGGCACCATCCGCGCCACGGTGCTGATCGAGACCATCCTGGCAGCCTTCGAGATGGAAGAGATTTTATACGAGCTGCGCGAGCACTGCTCCGGGTTGAACGCCGGCCGCTGGGACTATATCTTCAGCATCCTGAAGAAATTCCGCCGCCGGCCCGGCTTCGTGCTGCCCGACCGCGGCCAGGTCACCATGACCGTGCCTTTCATGCGCGCCTACACCAACCTGCTGGTGCGCACCTGTCACAAACGCGGCGCGCATGCCATCGGCGGCATGGCGGCCTTCATCCCCAGCCGCAGAGACCCCAGAGTGAACGAGATCGCCCTGGAGCAGGTGCGGCAGGACAAGCTGCGCGAATCAAAGGATGGGTTCGACGGCACCTGGGTCGCCCATCCGGACCTGGTGCCCGTGGCTCGACCGGTGTTTGCAGCGGTGCTGGGCGATAGACCGCACCAGAAGGACTGCCTGCGGGAAGATGTGAACGTCAGTGCACAGGATCTGCTGGATTTCGGCATCCCCGGCGGGCAGATCACTGAAAACGGGATGCGCCAGAACATCAGCGTGGCCGTGCTGTATATCGAATCCTGGCTGCGCGGCACCGGCGCCGCGGCAATTTTCAACCTGATGGAGGACACGGCCACGGCCGAAATCTCGCGCGCCCAGCTCTGGCAGTGGCTGCACCAGCCCGGCGTGCAGCTCGCCGGTGGGCGCCCGGTGGACCGTGCGCTGTTCCAGCAGCTCTTCTCCGAAGAGCTGGAGAAGATCCGTAAAAATGTTGGGGAGGAGGTTTACCAGGCCGGGAAGTACCGGCAGGCGGCTGCCCTGCTGGAAGACCTGGTCACCCGGGAAGATTTCATCGAGTTCTTAACGCTGCCGGCGGCAGCTTATCTGCCGTAGTGGACATCGTGCAGGGGGGATAATCTCTGCACCTTGAAAACCGAGTGGGTTGAAGCGCGGTCGTGCTGGGGGGCATGCTTTTGCCTGAAGCGAAACCGCCTGAGATTTGCCAAAACGGGGGCTTCCCCCGCTGGCCCGGAAGATTTTTTGAAGGCACAGGAGGAAGAAAGACATGTACACTCAGGAACAGGTCAAGCAGTTGGAGCAGGAATGGGGGCGCGATCCGCGCTGGAAGGGCATCACCCGCGGTTACAGTGCCGCGGAAGTCGTCCGGCTGCGCGGGTCGCTGCAAATCGAGTACACCCTGGCGCGCCGGGGCGCAGAGAAGCTGTACCGGATGTTCGAGACGCAGCCCTATGTGCGCGCGCTGGGGGCTCTGACCGGCAACCAGGCCGTGCAGATGGTCCAGGCGGGCCTGCAGGCCATTTATGCCAGCGGCTGGCAGGTAGCCGGAGACATGAACGATGCCATGCAGACGTATCCGGACCAGAGTCTGTACCCGGTCTACAGCATGCCTCACCTGATCCGGCGGATCAACAACGCGCTGCAGCGCGCTGACCAGATCCAGCATATGGAAAACAGGGACAATATCGACTGGTTCGTCCCCATCGTGGCCGATGCCGAGGCCGGTTTCGGCGGTCCGCTCAACACCTTTGAGCTGGTCAAGGCGATGATCCAGGAGGGGGCGGCCGCAATCCACCTGGAAGACCAGCTCTCCTCGCTGAAGAAGTGCGGGCACATGGGCGGCAAGGTGCTGGTGCCGGCCAGCGTGTACCTGCAGAAGCTGGTAGCGGCCCGCCTGGCCGCCGACGTGCTCGGGGTCCCCACGCTGCTCATTGCCCGCACCGACGCCCTCTCCGCGACCCTGCTGCGCTCCGATTCCGATCCCATCGACCAGCCCTACCTGACCGGGGAGCGCTCCTATGAAGGTTATTTCTATACGAAAGGCGGGCTGGATTACGCCATCGCCCGCGGCCTGGCCTTCGCCCCTTACGCCGATCTGATCTGGTGCGAGACCAGCAGGCCCGACCTGGGCGAGGCGCGGGAGTTTGCCCAGGCCATTCACGAGAAGTTCCCTGGCAAATGGCTGGCCTACAACTGCTCGCCATCGTTCAACTGGCGCCGCAACCTGGATGACCGCACCATCGCCGGCTTCCAGGACCGGCTCGGTGAGATGGGTTACAGGTTCCAGTTCGTCACCCTGGCCGGCTTCCACACGCTCAACGCCAGCATGTTTGAGCTGGCGAACGCCTACAGCCGCGAGGGCATGGCCGCTTATTCCCGCTTCCAGCAGCACGAGTTTGAGCTGGAGGAGCGCTACGGCTTTAAAGCGATCAAGCACCAGAGCTTTGTCGGGGCGGGGTATTTTGACAGCGTCCTGATGGCCGTCTCCGAGGGCCAGACGGAGACGACCGCCCTGAAGGGTTCGACCGAGGAGGAGCAGTTCGCCGCCGCACCCTACGACGGCGGCGTGGTGCCGAATTAGACGGGCTGCTTAGGGGATAGGGGCACGGCGCGCAGCGAACAGCAGACGTGCTCTCTGGACCGGTGTCCGGAGGAGAAAACCGGCTCTCGCCGCAGCGCCGTGCCCTTACAGCAAATAATAATGCACCAGATAACGAAGACGCATCATTATTTGTTATGGACTGCAGGCATGTTTATATTTCTGGGAGCAGAAGCGCGCCGTCCTGTTGAACTGGCCTGCTTCAGACGGACGCCGTGCCTGCTTCGACAATAAGGACTGAATGGTACAAACAGGGGCTAACGAGTAACCTATCCCGGGGTTTCACGGGCGTCTTCGACTGAGCAGGCGCAGCATGGGAAGCATGTCCCTGCCGCTCAGACCGCAGACTGTGCATGTTTGCGTGCCGCTCACGGGGGATGCGATGAATCATCCGCGTTCGTCCGCGTGATCAGCGTCCATCCGTATCCTGCAGCTTCCTGAAGAGAAACCGCCTCCGCTGGTCGCTCAGCACACTCAGAGAATAAATCAGCTTATTCCTGGCCGATCAATCCCAGCTGGATGGCTTTGCTCACCGCCTCAGCGCGGTTGGAGGCCTCCAGCTTCTCCAGGATATGACGCACATGCGTCTTCACCGTGTTCTCCGAAATGAAGAGCTGCTCGCCGATCTGTGACGTCGTGTGGCCCTGCGCCAGGCAGGCCAGCACTTCCATCTCGCGGCTGCTCAGGCCCAGGTCCTGGCTGCGGCTTACATCGCTGCTCACCGCCCGCAGCACCTGACGGGTGACATGCGGCGACAGCACAGACATCCCCTCGTGCACCAGGAGGATGGCCTTGCGCAGTTCATCGGGTTCGGAGTTTTTCAGCAGGTAACCATCCGCGCCGGCCGTGATCGCGCCCAGCAGGTCTTCATCATTCTTCGAAATCGTCAGCATCAGGATCTTCGGGCCGCTGCCCTTCCGCAAAGCCCGCACGGTCTCGACGCCCCCCATCACGGGCATATTGACATCCAGCAGGACCACATCCGGCCGGGTGCGCCGGATGACTTCCAGGGCTTCGGCCCCATTACCGGCCTCCCCAACGACCTGCAGCCCGGGCATCTCCGACAGCAGGCTGATCAACCCGGCCCGGAACAGGGCATGATCGTCAACCACCACCAGGCGAATCGTCGACATGAACAGCTACTCCCAATCATTGAAGGTGGAACGACAGGCGCTGCAGTGAATAGAGAGGCAGCCGCACAAGCACAGTGGTGCCCTCGTCCGGCCGGCTGATCACCTGAAAATCGGCTCCGACCAGTTCCGCCCGCTCGCGCATGCCGCGCAGCCCGTAGCGTGATGCTCCGGGGACGTCCTGTGGGGAAAAGCCGATGCCATCGTCGCGGATTTCCATCCACAGCTCCCCGTCCTTCTCCTGGCAGGTGATCCAGACCTGGCTGGCCTGCGCGTGCTTGCGCACATTGCTCAGCGCCTCCTGAGCGATGCGGATCAACTGGGCATGAACTTCGGGGGGCATGCGTATTTCCGCAGCCGGTAAATCCAGGTGGACGGGAATGCCGCTGATCTCTTCGAACTCGGCGACGGTCTCTTTCAGCCAGCCGCTCATGCCCTCCTCGTCCGGCCAGATGCGCAGGCCATCGATGGCCTGGCGCACGTCCTGGTATGCCTCACTCAGCGTGGTATAGCACAGGCTGGCGCTCTGCCGCAGGCGTTCGATCTCGTTTTTCGCCAGGTAATTCTGCATCTGGGCCGTCTGCAGCTTGAGAAAGCCCAGGGTCTGGGCCAGTCCGTCGTGGATCTCACGCGCCAGGCGCGTGCGTTCATCGAGGATGACACGGAATTCGAGTTCCGCCATCTGGTTGGCGTTCTGGATTGCCAGGACCACCTGACCGGCGACCGTCTGCAGCATGGAAAGCTGGCGCGGCAGGAAGCTCTCGCTGCGCCGGTTGGCGGTCACCAGCACACCCAGGATGCTGCGGTCGGGTGTCAGCAGCGGCACGGCCATCAGCGAGCGGATTCCCGGTCCTGCTCCGTGATCTCCGGCCACATCCCCGATCAATACCGGTTCTTGTGACGTCATCACACTCTGCACCACGCCGTCGACAAACGGCCTGGCCTGAGGTGGGAAGTAGCCCAGCGTCACCTGGATGAGGTGATTATCCGCCTCGCGCACGCCCAGCAGGGAGAAATCCGCCTCCAGGCTGCGGTGGATATCCTGCAGCAGGCTGTTGAGCAGCGAGTTTAAATCGGTGCGCTCGCGCACCGCCTGGAGCTGCTGGAGCGCTGCCGCCTCTCGCCGCCGCAGGTAGACGCCGTCCAGCGCCAGGGCCGTATGGTCGATCAGGGTCTGCAGGAAGCCCACCAGGTGACCATCCATACGAGCCGTGTTGGGCAGGAACAGGTTCAGTACACCGAATTCACGATCGCCGCGTCTCAATGGCAGGCAGAACATGCCGATGGCATCGGAGAAGGGTCCCTGCAGCAGCGGGCAAGTCCCGCCCATCTTCAGTTTTCCGTGGTCTTTACAGGTGCGGCAGCGATCGCGCACCGCTGGCGAGGCCAGATATTCAACCCAGTCGTTAAAGACGGGGAAAGGCAGCTCACCGTGATTGATCGCCGTCAGCGGCTGTCCTCGCTCGTCCAGGGGGACATAGGAAGCGCCTGTCGCCCCCACAAGGTCAACCGACTGGCGCAGGACGAGTTCAATGATCTCTTTCTCGTCCATCGCCTCGACAAATTTACTGCTGATTTGGAAAATGGCTTCCAGGCGCTGGTAGGCTTCAGTCACCTGTTGTTCGGCTTCGGCCAGTTGGGCCTGCAGCTCAGCCTGCCGGGAATGTGCCGCTTCTCTCTGGCGCACCAGAACAGCCAGCAGAGCCAGCGATCCCAGCAGCATCCCGCCAAGCCCGGTCAGCAGGCTCTGGGTGAGAAGATCTGGCCGCAGGATCTGCAGAAACACACCGAGCAGCACACCGGCGAGCAGCAGCCCAACGATGCCCCATGCGATCCAGTGTGTAGTTGTGATTCGGCTGAATTTATTCGCCAGAGCGTTCACGGTTTTATTTTACCCGAATTCGATCTTTTATCGTGCATTTGTTCGGTTTTTACCGCTCCGCCCGCATGCGCAGGCGGAGCGGTAAAACCTCATCGCACATTTCTGCGCAAAACGACGGCTTTCGTCTCAGGCTAGTCCAGCGTGCGGATATATGAGATCACCTGCCATCGATCGTCTTCGCTCAGGATGCTCTTCCAGGCGGGCATGGCCGAGTTAAAGGGATCCATCAGACCGCCTTCCGAAATGCGCCAGAACAGGTAACCGTCGCTCAGTCCTTCCTCATTGGCCGCCAGATTCTGTGGCGCCGGATCGAGCGCGGCTGCCGCGGGGCCATCACCCTGCCCGCTGCTGCCGTGGCAGGAAGCGCAGTTGGTCTGATAGATCGTCTGGCCGGCCGAGACAGCCTCCTGGCTGCCGGCAAACGGATTGGTCAGGCTGGCGTATTCCTGGGGCGGCTCAGGCCGGTCCAGTTCCTCGACGACCTCGCCCCCACCGCCATCCCCGTTTCCGCTGCTGGTTCCGTTGGTTTCTCCGCCTCCCCCGCAGGCTGCCAGCGCCAGTGAACCGATCACCAGCGCGCACAAAAACACCCAGAATTTATTACGCATCGCTCCTCCCTGATATCGTTTCAGTGATTGTTCCCCTCGTCACAGTCGATTATACCGCACTGCCGCCGGTCGGGATGCCGTGTGTGCGATCCAGGGTTAATCTGACTCAATCCATTGGATGGGCAGCGGCGTTTTCGTCTATAATAACGCTGAAAGCCCTTATGGAGGGAATAAAGGGCGCCATCTGGCTTTTTTGTTCTGGAGGCAAACTTGAACCGGTCTAAACCGTTAACCATTGGATTTATCCTGCTCGTCATCTTCTCGACCATGGCCTGTGCACTGGTCAGCCGCATACCGGGAATCACCACCCGCCGGCAGCCCCAGGGCCGGGTGGAGGTCACCCCTGCACCGCGCCAGGAAGTGGTCTCCGGCCTGGATAACCCCGAAGTCATCGCCGCTTATGAAGGCGCGCTGGAGCGTGTCTACGCCCTGGTCAACCCCTCGGTCGTGAATATTCAGGTTCTGGTGCCCCAGACCCTTGAGTTCAACCCGTTCTTCCCGGAGGATCCGGACCTGCCCCCCGACCATCCCGATCTGGAAGCAACCCCTGAGGCCCCCGAGTTCTTCGGGCAGGGCGACGGCTCGGGTTTTGTCTGGGACCAGGACGGCCACATCGTCACCAATTACCACGTGGTGGAAGACGCGCAGAATATTCAGGTGACCTTCTATGACGGCAGTATTTACACGGCAGAGCTGGTCGGCTCCGATCGGGACAGCGACCTGGCTGTGATCCGTGTCGACGCCCCCCGGGACCTGCTGCAGCCGGTCGTCATGGGCGATTCGTCGCAGGTGCGTGTGGGGCAGCTGGCCATCGCCATCGGAAACCCGTTCGGGTTGAACGGCACCATGACCGTGGGCGTTATCAGCGCCCTGAACCGCTCTTTGCCGGTGGGCCTGATCGCCGGCGGTTACCAGATTCCCGATGTGATCCAGACGGACGCGCCGATCAACCCCGGCAACTCGGGCGGGGTGCTGGTGAATATTGAAGGCCAGGTGATCGGCATCACCACCGCTATCCGTTCCACCAACCAGGCTAACGCCGGCATCGGTTTTGCTGTCCCCTCCAATATCGTGCTGCGCGTGGTGCCTTCTCTGATCGAAAGCGGCAGGTATGCGCACCCCTGGCTGGGCATCAGCGGGACCACCCTGACACCCTCCCTGGCCCGGGCGATGGACCTGCCCTCTGGCCAGCGCGGTGCGCTGGTGATCGAAGTGATCGAGGGCAGCCCGAGCGAGGAAGCAGGCGTGCGCGGCAGCAATCGTGAAGCAGAAGTGGACGGCTTCCTCACCCCAATCGGCGGGGACGTGATCATCGCCATCGACGACCAGCCGGTGAACGGGATGGATGACATCATCGCCTACCTGTCTCGCTCCACAGAGGTCGGGCAGACCGTCACCCTGACCGTGCTGCGTAATGGACGCGAGACCACGATCGACGTCACCCTGCAGGCCCGGCCGTCGGAACGCTGAACCAGGGAACCGGCGGCGAGGGCTGCGCTGTGCGCGGCAGTCCCCGCCGCCGGTCAGATACTACCGGCAGTGAGTCTGATCCTGCAGGCACTGTGAAGCGAACAGAGCCAGAGCGCACAGCATATATGCTGCTCTATCCGATTGGCTCAATCTGGGGCTGCTGGTTTTCTGGCCGCTGAAGATGAACCACAGTGCCCCCTTTTGCATTTTTTCAGCGCCCTGCTGGCCAGTCTGCTGGTGATCCTGCTTCCCGGAGCTTACCGGTCATATCCACCTGCACACTTCTATGCAGCCACAGCCCCTCACGCCGCGCACCGCATTCGACTGGAAGATCTATGCCCAGGCCACGTTTGCCGGCCTCTCTCCGCTGATTCCAGTCCCGATACTGGACTGGATCGTCGAGGAGTACTTTCGCCGGCGAATGCCCCAGGCCATCGCCCATGCCCGCGGCTACGGGCTCTCGCGGGAGGTGGTTGGGGTGCTCAACCGGGGAGGCGAGTCCTGCCTGGCGAGCTGTCTGGTCTTCCCGCTGCGCCTGCTGGTCGAGATCCTGAAGAGTCTGTCGCGCAAACTGCTCTACGTGCTGTCCATCAAAGAGGCCAGCGACCGCATCAGCTACTACTGGCACCAGGCCTTTTTGATGGACTACATGCTGATGGCCGGTCACCTGGGGGAGGTTGAATCCGCGGTCGCGGCGCGCCAGGCGATGGACCGCGTGCTGCACCGCATCCAGACCAGCCCGCTGGAGCAGCTCGCCGGCCAGGTCGTGGAAAGCAGCGGGCAGATCCTGCGCCGGCTGCGGCGCGCCCGTCAGAACCCGGACGACCCGGCCATGCAGAACCAGCGCCGCCTGCTCACGCAGCGCTGGAGTGAGTTCAGCGATTACCTCACCCAGGTTGCCGTGGATTATCACCGTACTTACCTTGAAATCCGCACACCAGAAGCAACGGAGGAGAATTGATGTCAGAAATCCCTGGACCCGCTTACCGCATCCACACCCCCCGTCTGGTGATCCGCTGCTGGAACCCTGTGGATGCCCCACTGCTCAAAACCGCCATCGATGAATCAGTGGACCATCTGCGCCCCTGGATGCCCTGGGCCTACAACGAGCCGGAGGATCTGCAGAAGAAGATCGACCGCCTGCGCAGCTTCCGCGGCAAGTTCGACCTGGGACAGGACTTCGTGTACGGCATCTTCAATAAGGACGAGACTCGTGTGCTGGGAGGGACCGGCCTGCACACCCGCATCGGCGAGGGTGCACGTGAAATCGGGTACTGGATCCACAAAGATTACACCAACCAGGGCCTGGCGACCGAGGTCAGCGCCGCGCTCACAAAGGTGGCATTCGAGATTGATGGAGTCGAGCGGGTGGAAATCCACTGCGACGCGGAGAATGTGCGCAGCGCCGCAGTGCCCCGGAAGCTTGGCTATACGCACGATGCCACGCTGCGCAAGCGGGTGCGGGCCCACGACGGCACCCTGCGGGACGCCATGATTTGGTCGCTGCTGCGGCAGGATTACCCCAGCAGCCCCGCCGCGGCTGTCCAGATCGAGGCTTTCGACGCTATCGGAAGACCGATCCCCCTGAAACCCGTTCTTCCGTAAAAGGCAAGAAACCGAAAACATACAATCAAAGAGATGAAGAGAACGAAGTTCACGGGCCGGGATTCCGGCCCGTGTTATAATCGCTCGCGCCGGGGGAAAACCAATGAGCCAGAATGGAACCGCATTGAACGCCTCATCTCTCACATCCCAACCGCTCGTGCTGGTCAACCTGCTGACCTGGAAAAAGCGGCCAGGCTACGACAGCCCGCAGGATCCGGGGCCGCGCAAAGATTATCTCGAACTCGCCCGCCGCCTGGGCGCTGAGCTGATGGGGTACCAGGCAGCGGATGAAGGCTGGTACCGCTGGCTGTACCCGCTCGAAAAGCGTCTCAAACTGGATCTGTCGCTGGCGATGAAAGCGGCTGCCGTAAAACACCCGCGCGCAATCCTCTCGACCAACGAAAAAGTGGCCGTTCCCCTTGCCCTGTGGATGTCCCTGCGGCGCAGAGACACGCCGCATGTGGTCATCGCTCACAAGCTTTCTTCAGGTGTCAAAGCCCGGGCATTCAGCCTGTGGCAGGTCGAAAAGCATATTGCCCACCTGATCGTGCTGTGCCAGACCCAGGCGGACTACGCCGTGCGGCACCTGGGCTTCCCAGCGGAGCGGGTGCACTTCATTCGCGATAAAGTGGACCACCTGTTTTACCGTCCTGAGCCTGTGGAGGCGGAAGACTACCTGCTGGCGGTGGGCCGTGAAAACCGCGATTACGAGACCCTGGTGCAGGCTGTCAGCGGGACGGGGCTGCGCCTGGTGGTGGTCGCTTCAAGCCCCTGGTCCACCAGCCGCAGCCGGCCGGTCCAGGCTGAAGATGTCACCTTCCTTTCTCATATCCCCTATTCGCAGTTGAAATCGCTGTACGCTCGCGCCCGCCTGGTGGTCACGCCGCTGCACCCGGTGGACTATGCCGCCGGAGTGAACGGTGTGCTGGAGGCAATGTCGATGGGCCGCCCGCTGATCGTCAGCCGCTCACCAGGGATCGTCGATTATGTGCAGGACGGCGAGACCGGCCTGTTCGTGGAACCGTCGAACCCGGAAGCCCTGCGCGACACCATGCTTTCGCTGTGGCACGACCGCCCCCTGCAGCAGCGGTTGGGAGCGAACGCCCGCCAGGCGGTGGAAGAAGGGTTGAACCTGGACCGCTACGTCGAAGAGGTCGCACGGGTGGTGGAGCAGGCGGCAGGATGAGGGCATTGATGAACCGCACAGCGGAGAGGTGCCAGGACCGGTGAACGGCTATCCCCAGCGCAGGCCCACCCGTGAGGAGATCCAGGCTGCTGCGGGAGGCCGTGTTCCCGATGTGATCGCACCCGGCCTGAAGGTGCTGTTCTGCGGCATCAACCCCAGCCTGTACTCGGCAGCTGTGGGGCACCATTTTGCCCGGCCGGGCAACCGCTTCTGGCCAGCCCTGCACCGGTCCGGCTTCACTCCCCGGCAGTTGCAGCCCTGGGAGGATGGGGAACTGCTGGAATACGGCCTGGGGCTCACCAACATCGTCCCCCGGGCGACCGCAGCCGCCAGTGAACTCTCCTATGAGGAACTCCTGCAGGGCGGGGAGGATTTGATTCGTAAAGTGGAGCAAAACAGCCCTCAGTTCCTGGCCGTACTGGGCATCAGCGCTTACCGCAGAGCCTTCAAACACCCGCAGGCTGCTCTGGGCCTGCAGGCGGAGCGCGTCGGCGGGGCAGCGGTGTGGGTGCTTCCCAACCCCAGCGGTCTGAATGCGCACTATCAGGTCCCCGACCTGGTCCGCCTGTTCGCTGAACTGCGACAGGCGGCCGGCTGATACCATTTCTGTTCCCCTCTTAACCCGAAATTGATATACAATTAGGTCAGCGGTTATTCTCTGCAGCCCGAGATCTCTGAGCTCAGGAAATCCAACCCCATGACCTACCCCCAGCCAGAACCACCCACCGGTGAAGGATGCGTACGCAGGCCTCTGTTGAAGCCGGTCAAACGCGCAGGCAGCAGCGCAAAAGCCGGGGGGTTTTTCATTGCAATAATCGTCAATCCGAAAGAATGCGAGCGAGAAGAATGCGATGAGTGACAACTACCAGAACGATCTGCTACGAGCCAGTGTGATGATCCAGGCCGGACGGGCGCACCAGGCCCGGCCGATCCTGAGCCGCCTGGTGCAGGAAAACATCGACGATGAGCAGGCCTGGTTCCTGCTCGGCATGGCCCTCGAAACCCGCGAGCAGCGGATCTACGCCTACCGCCAGGTCCTGCGGATCAATCCTCAGAACCATGACGCCCGCCGCAAGCTGGATGAACTGGTGGCCAGCTCGAGCGAGACAGCCGGCCCGCCCGGCTCGCGCCTGAGGCGCCTGTCCAGCGTAGAGGAAGAGGATGCAGATCTCGACCAGGTGCTCAGCGACCCATCGCTGGAAGTGCCCGCCGCTGCTGTGGACGCCGCCGCGGAGGATGCGCCGCAGGAGGAGCAGGCTTTCGAGGATGCACAGCCTCAGACGCCGGTCTTCGTGGAAGGGGACGACGAGACGGAAACCTGGGGAGCATTTTCAGGCGAAGAGAGCGTCTATGTGCCGCCCTTCGTGGGTTTAAACCTGGATGAAGACCTGGCGGAACCCGAACTTGAACCGCAGCATCTGGAAGAGGAAGACGAAACCGAGGAGCTGCCGCCAGTTACATTCTCAACCACCGAAGCCGCTGCCGGCACCGCAGGTGTATACGATGAGCCGGAGGAGCAGGCGCCCGCCGCTGCCGGGCTTCCGGAACAGCCTGAAGCGGAGCGGAAGCAGCCTCCTGCACCCCAGAAGAAAAGCGGGCCGCGGCGTGGAACGGCCATCCTGGGCTGCCTGGCGGCCGCGCTGCTCCTGTTGATCGTTCTGGCTGTTGGTGCCTATATTTTCATCAACAACGAGCTTCCGCTGCTCTTCCCCGGCGGAGAAGTGCCGCCCCCCTTCGACCGCCTGTTCGGTTTGCTGCCGCAGTAATCTCGCGCGGGCGCTGCCTGCCACCGCAGTCCCGGCACTGACAGCGCCCGGACAGCTTTTTCCGATGCCCGCCCTGTTCGCCGCTGGCGACATCCATGGTCAGTATGATACTTTCCTGCACCTGCTGCGCTCACGCCTGCTGGTCGACGCGCAGGGCAGCTGGACGGGCGCGGACGCGCAGCTCTGGCTGACCGGCGGTCTGCTGGACTGCCGCCCACAGGCCATCCCGGGCAGCCTGGCCGTGCTGGATCATGTGATCCGCCTGCAGGGGCAGGCCGCTGCCAGCGGCGGAAAGGTCGTTTGCCTGCTGGGCGAGCAGGAGGTGCTCCTGCTCGCAGCAGTACCTGCCAGCAGCCCCCTGCGTTCGATCTGGACGCGCTGCGGCGGCCGGGAAGCGGATCTGGAACTCTTCACCGCAGCGCGCACTGCCTGGCTGGTCAATTTGCCGGCCATGGAGCACGCCGGTGGGCGTCTCTGGGTGCACGCCGACGCCCTTTTTTACACAGAATACGGCAGCGACACAGACGAAGTCAACGCTGCCATCGCCCGCCTGCTGCGCTCTCCCCGTGATCCGGCGCTCGAACGCCTGGTGGAGCAGTTCGGGCAGCGAAATGCCTACAACGGGCCGGACGGCATCGAGCGAGCGCGTGGTTTCCTGCTGCGCTTCGGCGGGGACCAGCTCGTCCACGGCCACACCCCCATCCATCTCCAGACCGGACAGCCCCCTGAAAGTGTGACCGGCCCGCGCATCTACGCCGGCGGCCTGTGCGTCAACCTGGACGGCGGTCTGGGTGCCGGAGGCCCGGGGTTCCTGCACCGCTTCCCGGACATCTAAACCGCTGCAGCATGTCAGCTGACCACTTCTCTGGAATGGATTCTCTGGAATGGAAAGGAAGACCTGTACGTGAAAGCGATGGTGATCTCCCGCCTGGGGCCGGTTACAGAAGGTTCCCGGCCGCTGGAACTGGTCGACCTGCCCCGGCCTGAAATTACTGAAAACGAGGTATTAATCCGCGTAACCGCCTGCGGTGTGTGCCACACCGAGCTGGATGAAATCGAGGGACGCACCCCGCCCCTACAGCTCCCGGTCGTTCCAGGCCACCAGATCGTCGGCACGGTGGTCGAGGCCGGCTCCGGCGTGACGCAGGTACAGCCCGGCGACCGGGTGGGCGTGGCCTGGATTTTCTCGGCCTGCGGGCGCTGCGAATACTGCCGCAGCGGAAACGAAAACCTGTGCCCACAGTTCCGCGCCACCGGCCGTGATGCGCACGGCGGCTATGCCGAATACACAGCCGTGCCTGCCCGGTTTGTCTATCCGATCCCGGAGCGCTTCTCGGACGCGCAGGCCGCGCCGCTGCTGTGCGCCGGGGCGATCGGCTACCGCTCGCTGCGCCTGGCCAACCTGCGCGACGGCGACCGCCTGGGGCTGACCGGTTTCGGCGCCTCCGGGCACCAGGTGCTGAAAATGGCCCGCTATCTGTATCCCAACTCGCCGGTTTACGTCTTCACGCGCAGCGAGCCGGAGCAGACCTTTGCGCGCGAGCTGGGCGCCGACTGGGCCGGCGGCACGGCGGACACACCGCCCCAGCCCCTGAACGCCGTGATCGACACCACTCCGGCGTGGAAGCCGGTCGTCGAAGGGCTGCGCAGCCTCGCGCCGGGCGGGCGCCTGGTCATCAACGCCATCCGCAAAGAGACGGCAGATCAGGACTACCTGCTGAACCTGGATTACTCGCAGCATCTCTGGATGGAGAAGGAAATCAAGAGCGTGGCCAACATCACCCGCCGGGATGTGGAAGAGTTCCTGCAGCTCGCCGCCCGAATCCCGCTCATCCCCGAGGTGCAGACCTACACGCTGGAGCAGGCCAATCAGGCCCTGGTCGAGTTGAAAACCCGCCGCATCCGCGGGGCGAAAGTGATCGTCCTGTAATCAACATTTTTGATTGCCGGCATTACAATTGAATCCGATGGCACAGATTGTGTAATTTATGTAATGAACGCGGGCAGCCTGCGTTTTAACAGACAGCAGTATCTAAGGAGGAGATATTGGCACGAGCAGAAATCTTTGCCGGTATATGCGGCTTCACGACCATTGTGACCACCCGCATGGAGGGCGAGAAATGCAGGGTAACCATAGAAGGCGGGTGTAACGCCATCCAGAAGCTGGCGTCTGAACTGACACTCGTCGACCCGTATCAGGAAATTTCCGCCCGGCGCAGCATCCCGCTGACCCTGCAGATGGGCCTGAAACACTGCACCCACGCTGCCTGCCCGGTGCCGGTCGGGATCATCAAAGCCATTGAAGTCGAGGCTCACCTTGCTCTGCCGAAAGATGTCAGTATTCGCCTTTCTAAAGAGGGGGACTAGATCCTTTTCTTCCGTCAGAGCAGACAGCAGTCGACCGGATCTGACAGGGCCCGCCAGGTCATCTGGTGGCGCGCCGCTGTAGCAAGGATGCGAAATGATCTGTCCAACCTGTGGGATCGAACTCCAGGAAGACCAGGTAGTCTGCCAGTCCTGTGGCCAGAATGTAAAGCGCAGCAGCAGGGCGAAGGTCAGGTACAGCAGCGAGAACACGGATCCATCCGACATTAATGTGTGGGGCAGCGCTGTGCAGCGCACCCGGCAGGACGGCTGCATACTGGTTGCTTTTATCCTGTTGATCCTCCTGGTCGCCGGTTCGTGCGCCGGGTTGATCATGCTGCTGTCCTAGCTGGTGGACTTTCTGCGTCTGCAGGTTTTTCACACTGCCGGCGACTGTCCCCTCACCTGTGAGCGCGCGAACGGGGGATGGTCAGGGAGCTCACAGGAGTAGGCTTTTTAATGTCGGGATCAGAGAATGATTCCTGTTCTTGCGATATGCTATAGAGCATTGTGACACGAACTTCCGCCCGCAGGCGCGCGAAGCGGCATGCTACGCATGCTTGCTCGAAGCGGCCTGCGGGCAAATTACCCGGCACCCAGGCGCCCTTCGACCGAGCAGCAAAGCATTCCGCCCCGGATGCCCGGGTGCCGGGCAGTCGATCTTTGACTGCCGCTCCGGATGTCAGAAAAGCATAATGAGTTAAAAACCTACCCTTGTGAGAGGGTCAGGGAGGGGGTCGCCCAAGGGAGTTCTAGCCGGGATTACAGTACCCGTACAGGGGACACTGTCCCCCACGAGATCTGGGGCACGGCGCGCATAGAGCAGCAGCGGCAAGGTCTTGACAGTCTCCCGAAAGAAGAAATCCGGCTCTCGGCGCAACGCCGTGCCCTAACAGCAAATTTTATTGCACAATTAAATAATGGTGCACAGCTGTGTTGTCTGAACCACACATCTGGTTGATCAACGTTTTTTCCTGCTGCGAGCGCTGTGCCCACTGTCTGGGCCGTTCATAACCTCTCCCATAAATGGGCATGGCTGTTCCAGACGTAGCACAAACGATCCCCGTACGAAAATCCTCCCCTGGATAAAATACCATCTCCAATCGACAGCCATGCCCCTACCCCCTTCGAAAAATTTATCCATTAACGAATATGGGCACATTTACACAGCACCAACAGCACTTCTGCTTACCCACAAGCCTTCTTGCAGCGCACGCTTACCCCCGCGCCTCGTGCCCACCGCCTGGACTACCACCTCCTCCCTTGCCCCAACGATTGTGTTAGGCATCAAACCACACAACCCAGAAGGTGATAAAATCGGCCTTCAAATGGCGATTTCCCAGTGATCCGGTATCTCCTGAGAGGTAAATACATTATGACCTTCCAGTCTCCCTCTGTCTCGAATCCTGCCTACAACAAAATGACCTTCAAGCCCTCGCAGTGGCGCTTCCTCTCGCTGCGCGTGCTCGTGATGTTCGCCGCCTACCAGCTCGCCCTGGCGCTGGTGGTGACTTTTGTGCCGGAGCTGCTCGGCTCCGCGTACACGCCCTGGCTGGGGCTTTTGAGCTCGCTCTCCTTCCTGGCGGTGTTCACCCTCTCCTCCTACATCAACACCCGCGATATCGTCGACGACCTTTCGATCCATATCACCCCCAGATTGATCGAAGGCCCCGCGAACGGGCGCGGTGAGCGCGTGCGCTTCCCTATCAACAAGCTGGACCTGGCCCGCACCCGAGAAGTGTGCTGGAAGAATCACATCTTTCAATACCGCTGCATCTGGTCGCTGGAGGGAGACCGCATCACCGTCTTCACCCACGCTTTCACACCGGCTCAGGTGCGCGCCATCTTCCACCAGATCGGCTGCGAATAATCCCTGCGGCAAGCTCGCTTTAAGTTACCCCAATCCATAACGTACCTGGTGCGGCTGAAGCCGCAGCTCCAAAGAGCACAAAACCCGGCCTTCGCCGGGTTTTTGATTTTCCATAGAGGCTTATGTATATAGAGCGCTACAGTTAACCCTGAAAAAAACAGAGATCGTTTCCCACAACGGCAGTGAGCCCCACGAAGGTGGGGCTTTGTTCTCTATGCAGATGCATCTTTAGATGCCCGGTGCACAGGTTTTTTGGATGAGCCTGGCGGCTGAAGCCGCTTCTCCGAAGAGCACGAAACCCGGCCTTCGCCGGGTTATGTTTTCCAGGTGCACCTTTAGATGCCAGAGCCAGAGGTGACCCGGATGAGCCGGGGGCCAGACCAAACGAACGAGTTCTAGAGGGTTCAGATATTTAAGCCGCCGTATCCGTTTAACCGGATAAAGCATAAACGGTTACCCTGTCTCGCTTTCCCTTGATCTGAACGTCCGTCAGCGGCCAGGTGTCCACGCCTGGGGCCTCCCTGAGCGCCTGATAGGTTTCGTCGCTAACCAGAATGGGAAAGCCGGTATCCCTGGTCATATCCTCCAGCCTGGCTGCCAGATTAGCGGCATCCCCCATTACCGTATATTCGATACGCTCTTTGCCGCCAACATTGCCGGCGATGACTGGCCCAGTGGCGATGCCAATCCCTGACTCGAGGGCTGGCAGGCGGGCGGTGGTTTCCTCCTGATTCAAAGCTGCCAGTGCCCGGCGCATCCCTAAGGCCGTCCTCACCGCGCGATCTGCATGATCGCGCATGGGATTGAGGGGCGTGCCAAAGACCGCCAGGATCGAGTCTCCTCCAAAGCGCGTGACCACACCCCCGTGATCGACGATAACGGACACCATGGCGGTCATGTAGCGGTTAATCAGTTCAACCAGCTGCCCGGGCGGCATTTGTTCGGTGAGCGTTGTGAAGTCACGGATATCGGAGAACATCACCGAGCAGTTGACCAGCATGCCGCCCAACCCGGCCCCGGTTTCTACGGCTGCTTGAGCCACTTCAGGACTGACGTAAAGGCCAAACAGCTTCCGTAATCTCTCCCCCTGTCGCAAACCTTCCGTCATGGAGTTAAACCGCTCGCTCAGATAGCCCAGCTCGTCGTTGGTGTTCACCACAATTCTGGTATTAAGCTCATTCTTTTCCACACGCCCCATCGCCTCTTGCAGAACCTGCAGCGGCCCCACAATGGCGCGGGCAGCGAGTACGGCCGTGATTACACCGGCAGCCAGGCCGACTGCCAGGATGAATAACTGCACAATGATGAGATTGTCCAGAATCGCCGCGGGGTTCTCGGCCTCAAGCAAACTGCGGGTGCGCACCTGCGACAGGATGACGAGCAGGATCGGTGTAAGGACGCCGATCGGGGTGAAGGCCAGAAGCAGGCGCCGCCATACCCATAATCGAAAGGCGGGTACAGCGCTCAGATTCCCTGAGGGGAAAAAAGTGGGGACCTGCTGGCGCCAGATCAGGTCGGTGCCGAAGTAAACGATGGTCGTTGTGACGCCGCTGCTGATGGCGATGCCAGCGAAGCTGCCCGGATTGTCGCTCAGGATGGAGAAAAATATGGCCACCAGCAGCCCGGCTGCGGCCACGAGTGAAGCACTGATGAGCGGCCAGATCAGTACCAGACGGGCAACCTTCGACGGCAGCTCCGAAGCGGGCGTGCCGGTCTCAATTAACCGCTGCCAGCGCTGGATGGGCCGCCCCAGCCGGTTGATGATTGTAACTGCCCCTGCAAAGATCACGACAGCGGCGGTCCCGAAGGTCAGAATGTCCCCGGTTTCGAGCGAGCGGACCACTGTGCCGCCGACAGGCTGCGGTTCGATAACCGAGAAATACAGAAAGATGATCAGCGCACCAGAGAAGTTCGCAACCAGAATCAACGCCGCAATCTTACGAGAAATATTATTTGAAACTGGCTGGGGGATCGTCAAGGTATCCGTCCTCTTCTCTCAGTCCCGGGTACTGAAGCCGCCGGGTTCGTGCCGCAGCGTTATTGGTCTCTCTGCCGCCGCTTGCACATTCTCATATGTCGTCTGGTTAAACACGATACCGGCCCACAAAAATAAATTGGAAAAAGTATATTATTTGGATTATCGGAAAATGAGCGCCCCCTCGACCAGCCTTTTTTTGAAACGCTTGAAAAAGATATGCAGACCATTATATCTACTTTGTAACCCTGCTTGCCCCTGAGGTAAGAGTTTCTAAAGTATTGGAATAATACCATCATCACATAAGACAACCATGATCGTAAATCCGGAATCATCTAAAATCCGAGGCCACCTGGAATACGTAGAAAGTTTTCTTGAGCTTCAGATTTATAATTGCACTACCTGCCGTTCGATGGACTGTCTGCACGGTGGGCCGGCGTCGGCAGGGCCTGCCGCGACTCTTTTTTCTTCCGGATCTTCGACGACACAGGAGAACACTGTCATGAGGGTGGGATTACAGATACCCGTTTTCAAATGGCCGGGCGGCACAGCTGAAATTGCCCCCCGCCTGGCGCAGATCGCCCGTACGGCCGAGCAGGCCGGGTTTTACAGCCTTTGGGTGATGGATCACTTCTTCCAGATCCCCTCGATGGGCCCCAAAGAAGACCCCATGTTGGAGGCCTACAGCACCCTCAGCTACCTGGCCGCCCACACCGAAAAGGTGCGCCTGGGTGCGCTGGTCACCGCGGTGGTTTACCGCCACCCGGGGGTGCTGGTCAAAACCGCCACAACGCTCGATGTGCTCTCCGGCGGGCGCTCGTACCTGGGGATCGGCGCAGCCTGGTTCGAACAGGAGGCGCAGGCGCTGGGGATCCCATTTCCTCCTCAAAAAGCGGAGCGCTTCGTCCGCCTGGAGGAGGCGCTGCAGATCATCCACAGAATGTGGTCAGGCGACCGCACCCCCTACCACGGCCGTTTCTACCAGCTCGAAGAGCCGCTCAACTCACCGCCGCCGCTCAGCCAGCCGCACCCGCCCTTAATGATCGGCGGCATGGGCGAGAAAAAGACCATCCCCCTGGTGGCGCGCTATGCCGACGCCTGCAACTTCACCGGCGCACACGACCTGGATAACCTCCGGCATAAGCTGGACGTGCTCAAAGCGGCCTGTGAAGCGGCCGGCCGGGATTACAATGAGATCGAGCGCACCGTGCTGGGCAGCGTGGACCTGCGCCCGGGCGGGATGACCGCGCAGGAGATGGTCGCCTGGATACGCGAGCTGGCCGCCCTCGGATTCCAGCATGTGATCGTCAACATGCCCAACGTCCACGAAATCACCCCGCTCGAGATCATCGGCCGCGAGGTGATCCCGGCCCTCGCCGGTCTGTGAGTGAGGAGAGACGTTGACGATGGAAAACGGTTTTCTGGGGCTGCCCCTGTATTTCTGGGGGGCGCTCTGCCTGGTGGTGGCGCTGATCTACGCCGTCATCTGGCCCAAACCGCGCCCCGGCGCTGCCCCGCGCCCCGCTCTGACCCACCTGATCCTGCGCTGGGGACATTCGCTGGTCTGGGTGCTGCTGGCTGTCGCAGCCTTCCTGGCCTCCGCCGGGGTCACCTCTGCCGCTGGTGTCCTGGCCCCCGCAGCGCTGCTCATCTATCTGGTCTTCATTACCACTTACCAGATGGAACGCCGTATGCGCATGAAACAGGCCCTGCAGCAGGCCGCGCAGAGGACTGCCTCTGCCGGGAGGACTGCATCAGGCAAGAAAAAGAACGCACAGAAACGCTGAAACCGAGGAGGAACCGTTTTTGCATCCTGTTTGTTTGCACGATCCGCAGGAAATTGAAGCTTACCTGCGCCGCGATGTCGAACTGCATCTTTACGAAATCGGTGATCTGGATCCCTTCTTCTGGCCCTACACCACCTGGTACGCGCAGCGCGCCGCCCGGGGGGTCGAACAGCTCTTCCTGGTATATACGGGCACAGACCTGCCCGTGCTGCTCGCCACGGCCAGGCCGCAGGGCATCGATAAATTATGCTCGCTGCTGCAGGCCTCCCTGCCCTTCCTGCCGCGGCGTTTTTACAGTCACCTGAGCCCGGGGGCGCAGGCCGCCTTTGAGGAAGATTACCGGCTCGAATCCCACGGCCTGCACTATAAAATGGCCCTGCGCGATCCCCGGGCGCTGGACGCAGTGGACACCTCGCAGGTGGAACAGCTCTCTTCTGCGGATCTGGATGACCTGCTGGCCCTCTACGAAGCGGCCTACCCGGGCAACTGGTTCGATGCGCGCATGCTCGAAACCGGCATGTATTTCGGCATTCGTCTCGCCGGTACGCTGGTCGCTGTCGCCGGCATCCACGTGTACTCGCCCCATTTCCGCGTGGCGACCATCGGCAACGTGACCACCCACCCGGACTACCGCTGCCGCGGCCTGGGGCAGCAGGTGTGCGCCCGCCTGTCGCTCGAACTGCTCAAAAACGTGGATCACGTGGGGTTGAACGTCAAAGCCGACAATGCCCCCGCCATCCACAGCTACCGGAAGCTGGGTTTTGTAAAGATCGCCGAGTACGAAGAATTTATGGCCGAGCTGAAGTGAGGCAGACTCCCTTCCGCTGGGGGTAATCAGAAAAGGAGGCTCCATGACTCAGCCAGAAGCGCTCAGAAGTGTGAAAGATCGCGTAGAGACCGACCTGCTGCAGCGTGAGAATGTGGTCGGTGTGGGAATCGGCTACAAAGAAATGGGCGGACAGGACACCGGCGCCCTGAGCATTAAGGTGCTCGTGCGGCGCAAGCTGCCGCTCTCAGCCCTGTCCGCCCGTTCGGTCGTGCCGCCGCGCGTCGACGGCTACCCCACCGATGTGGTTCAGGTGGGCGAGCTGCGTGCGCTGCAGGCGCCCACCGGGCAGTTCCGCCCGGCTCCCGGCGGGGTGAGCCTGGGCCACTTCCGGGTTTCTGCCGGCACGCTCAGCGTGGTGGTGCGCGACCGCATTACCGGCGAGCGGTTAATCCTTTCCAACAGTCATGTCATCGCCAACAGCGGCGATGCCAGCCCGGGGGATCCCGTGCTGCAGCCCGGTCCGGTCGACGGGGGGACGGTCGACCGGGATCTTATTGCCCGGCTGGAACGCTTCTGCCCGATCTACTTCATGGAAGGGCCTTCCACCTGCAGCACAGCCAACACCATCGCCTTTCTGGCCAATGCCGCTGCCATCCTGACCGGGGCAAAGCACCGTCTGCGCGCCTATCAAACCAACCCGGACGCTATCAACCAGGTGGACGCCGGTGTGGCGCGCCCGCTTTCAGACGATCTGATACGCGATGACATCCTGGAGATCGGCCCGGTGTACGGCACAGCGCCGGCCGCCCTGGGAATGCCGGTGCGCAAGTTCGGCCGCACCACTGGTTTTACCACCGGCCAGGTCACCGTGCTGGACGCCACGGTGGACGTGAGCTACGGAATCGGGCGCGTGGCCCGCTTTCAGAACCAGATCGTCACCACAGCCATGTCGCAGGGCGGTGATTCGGGCTCGCTGCTGGTCAGCGGGGATCCGCCGCTGGCAGTCGGGCTGCTGTTCGCTGGGTCCGAACAGTCGACCATTCACAACCCCATCCAGCTCGTGCTGGACTGCCTGAACGTTGATCTACTCGTCCCCACAAGTGCACAGGAAGCGAGGACCGAAATGGAAGATCAGGAAGCGCGCACCCAGCGGGCCCTGGCCGTCAAAGAGGCTGTCGAAGCCGACCTGCTCTCCCGGCCTAACGTGGTCGGTGTGGGCGTGGGCACCAAGCGGAAAGGCGGTCAGGAAACAGGCCAGGTGGCCCTGATCGTCATGGTGGACCGCAAGATACCGGCTGCGCAGCTCGCTCCGGAGGAAACCATACCGGCCGAGATCCAGGGCGTCCCGGTCGACGTGGTGGAGGTCGGACCGCTGCGGGCGCAGAGCCTGTAATCTATTCGCATGACGTCTCATTTTGAAAGACATATCCGCAGCTGGACAGAAGGACGCCACTTCCGCCGCCGATTGGTGCGGCGCGGCTCCGCGCTGGTCGTCCTGGCTCCCCACGGAGGGGGTATTGAGCCGGGCACGTCGGAGCTCGCCGCGGCCATCGCTGCGGAAAGGTATTCTTTATACCTGTTCGAGAGTCTGCTTCCCGATGGCTGCGGCGACCTGCGCATCACCAGCACCCGGTTCGACGATCCCCTGGCCCTGGAACTGCTGAACTGCAGCGAGGCAGCCCTGGCGCTGCATGGTATGCGCGGCAAAGAGCGCCAGGTTGTGGTCGGCGGGCTGCATCAAGCGCTCTGCGACCATCTGGTGCATGCTCTAAACCGGGCGGACTTCCCGGCCGTGTGCAGGCCGGACCACAGGCTGGCGGGGCGCAGTCCACACAATGTGTGCAACCGCGCCCGTTCTAGAACTGGCGCACAGCTTGAGATATCGGCCGGGCTGCGCGAGATCATGTTTGCGAGCCTGACGCGCAGAGGCCGGCAGGTCCAGAAAGAACCGTTCCACCGCTTTGTCCGCGCCGTGCAGAACGCCCTGAATGAAGCCGGTTTTTGATCGCTAATTCTGCTCAGGCCGTGCAGCCGCTCAAAATTGAATGCAAAAAAACGTGTGCCGCACAGCACAAACGGGGTACAATAATTACAATTCTGACCTATCATCGTCCATGGGGATGTTCGGGAGTAGACCATGAATCAAGACAACCGCCTGGTCCTGGCTCTTGCTGCAGCCGCAGTGTTTGTCCTGCTGGCCCTGGTTATTGGGGTCGTGCTGCTGCTCGACCCGGGCGGATGGGGGAATGTCCTCACCGAGCTGATCCTCTCGGCTGCCCTCCAGCTTCTGATCGGCGGGGTGCTGCTCGGGCTGCTGCTCGCTGTGATCTACATGCTCTTCCGGCGGCTCTTCGCATCCTTCACGCGCCGCCCTGTGCTCACCGGTCTGTTCCTCAGCACCATGCTCATGTCGCTGTCGCTGCTGCCGCTGATCCTCGTCCGGCCATTGTTCCTGTACGACCCGGTCGTAACCGTTATGCTTGCCCTGGTCTTTTTCATGGCTTATGATCTGCTGCGCGACGCGGCTGCCTTTGTCACCGGGCAGGCGCTTCCGCCCCGGGCGCAGACCAGCCAGGTAGTTTACGAATTCTTCGACGACAGCAGCGCGTACGATTATTTCGAGCCGGAGCCGATCGTTCCCGCCAGCCGGGGATATTCCACACAGGCCACCCGGCAGCGAGGGACCGAGCTGGAAGAGGCGCTGTACTTCGACCTGCTCGAGCGCCTGAACGGCGACACCCGTGAGCTGGAGGATATGGTGGAATACGAGCGCAGCTATGCTCCTTATGCCAGCCGGGCCGAACTGCTGCGCCGCGCCCTTGAACGCCTCGAAAACAACAATCACCAGGTATAGCGAATGAAAATTACAGGTCTCGACCACGTGCAGTTAGCCATGCCGCCCGGCCAGGAGGAGCAGGCGCGCCGGTTTTACAGCGGCCTGCTGGGGCTGCAGGAAATACCCAAACCAGAGCAGCTCGTTTCCCGCGGCGGTGTATGGTTTGCAGGGGGAAGTGTGTATCTGCATCTGGGCGTGGAAAAAGAATTCACCCCGGCGCGTAAAGCTCACCCCTGCTTCATCGTCACCGATCTCGACGCTGCCTGCCGCGAGTTAGAGGCCGCGGGGGTGGAGGTGATCCGCGACCAGACCATCCCCGGCGTGGACCGCTTCCACGCCTTCGATCCCTTCGGCAACCGTCTGGAGTTTATTCAGGACGGGCAGGCGTTTTCACAGCAGGGTTGAGATTCAGCCGGCAGCTGGCGGTGCAGCGGGTACGCTGAAATATTCCTGGTTCCCACGGGAACCGTGGGAACCAGCACAGCCCCACTCCGCGGGGCGTCTGGGAATACCAGGCCTGTGTGACATCTGGAAGCGGGCGCAGAGCGCCCGGTTTACATAAAACCTTCGAGGTCTTAACGGATCCTGTCCCGTCTGTGACCCTTTCCCCGGAACGGTTCCATCCGGGTCTGGTTCAAAGATGACCTCGAAGGTTTTATAGATCACGCCCCCTGCAGCAGCGCCCAGGCCAGCGCAGCGGCCAGACCAAAAAGCAGCAGCAGGTTGACCAGCAGGCCAGCCCGGCCCGCGGCGTGCGCTCCAGCAGCAGGGACGCCTGGGCCGCGCAGCGGCTGAAGGCGCAAATAGGTCAGGCTGCGCCACAGCCATTCGAGCGGACCGAAGCGGAACCGCCCCAGCCACCAGGCGCTCAGGCGGATCTGGACGGCGTAGATCAGCACGGTCAGCAGCAGTCCGAACGCCGGTCCGACCTGGCCGTACAGCCCCAGGCCGTAACCGTAAAATACCAGCGTGCAGAACAGCGATTGGCCGATGTAGCTGCTCAGCGCCGTGCGCCCCAGCGGGGCGAGCACGCCCAGCCGCCGCTGCCAGCTGGGGCGCTGGTAGAGCAGCAGGATGGCGCTGAGATAGAACAGCATCAGCGCCGGGGCGCCCAGCGTGCGTGCACCAACCCGCACACTTCCCAGCCAATCCGCCGGCACCGCCTGCGGCCAGACCATGAGACCCACAAAAACGGCGTTCAACATCAGGCCCAGAATGAAACCCAGGAGGGCCGTCCAGCGCAGCAGGCGCCGGTGACCGCCGCTGTCCTGCAGGATGCGCTGCTTTCCCGCCCACAGCCCGAGCAGGAACATGGCGAAAATATTCCCGAAATAGTACAGGTAGCCGGCGCTGCGGTTGAGGTAGCTCTGCACGCGCACCCGGGTGACCTCGCTGAACACGGGACTGGTGAACAGCTCGCGGCTGTAGCGCCCGGAGCGCAGGAACACCGTCCATTCCTGGTAGGCTTCCCTCAGGCGTTCGGCAGGTTCGACCGGCAGGGTCACAAAAATTGAGAACAGCAGGCAGAGCAGCGCGAAGGGAAGGAGCACTTTCCCCGATCGATTTCGCAAAAGCACCAGCAGGAAACCGGACAGCGCGTAGGCCGTGAGAATATCCCCGTCCCAGATCAGCATGCCGTGGACCATACCGATGAACAGCAGCACCAGCAGGCGGCGCAGGGAGCGCGGCACGAAGTGAACCCTGCGCGCCCGGGAGCGCAGCAGCTGCACAGCCATCCCCCAGCCGAACAGGAACGAGAACAGCGAATAGAACTTGGCCTGCACCAGCAGGTGCGTCAGCAGCACAATTGCCTGGTCCAGGGGGGAAGTGTGGGCGCGCCAGTCGAGCGAGTAGCCGGCAAAGCTCGACATATTGAAGATCAGGATGCCCAGCAGGGCGAAGCCGCGCACCACGTCGACGGCTGTCATGCGCTCGCCGGCCTGCACAGGCCCTGGCCTGTTTTCAGCTGCAGTTGTGCTTCGATCCATCCTGGAAACTCGCTCTCCCCCTCTTGAACGCTGCCGGCTCAGTCTCCCGGCGAATGGTCATACCGCTGCTTGATGAATACAAGTCCCCCTGCAGGCGCGTATCGTGTACAATTCAAAGCGATGCAGCCCGCACTCCGGCTCTGAGACGGGCATGGATGGAGTATTATAAACCCGACCTTCTGGACACTGCCAATCCTGCGGCGTATTGAAAGGGTGGTGATGAATGCCGCAGATCGCTTCCGGCGGCCTTTGCTGTCAGCCGGTTTCCTGATCATAGATTTGAGAACATTTCCGGGGGAACTGTGAAGATCAAGGCCCAATCATTCGCTGTACTTGTGGCACTCGAGATAAATGAATTCTCAAACAGCGAGGCCTCTCTGCGGCCTTTTGCACATGAGGTGGACCTCTCGGAGCAGAAGCTGGGCACGGGAAGCTGGCGCCAGTCGAGAGGCGGGATGGGGATCGCCAGCCTGGCCCCGGCCGCCTCGCCGCCGGCCTCATCTTAGCAGGACCCTGTCGAAATCACCTCGGAACCGGTATTGACTATGCGCAAGGTAATAGCGTTCATAATACCCATTCTACTGCTGGCGGCCTGCAGCCTGCCGCCCCCGCCGCCTTCTCCGACAGCCAGCGCTCCTGCTCCTACCGCCACCCCCTCGCTGCCTCCGGTGGAAATCATCCCGCCCACAGCACCTGAAGATGAGCTGGTGCAGGCCGCCTGTTTTGGTTCCACAGCCATCCAGCAGCTCTTTTTCAGCCCCGACGGCCGCCAGCTGATCCTGACCGGCCCCCAGGGGATCTATGTGCATGCCCTGGACGGGCTGCAGGGTGACCTCCAGTTCCCCGCGCCCCAGAGCTTCTACCACGCCGCCCTCTCCCCCGACGGCGCGACCCTGAGCCTGGCGGCGGACGGCGAGCTGCGCCGCATCAGTACGGCGGATGGCGCGCTGCTCGATACCCTGCCCCTGGAGGCCGCCGGCGATGCGCGCCTGTATTACACCCCGGACGGGACACTGGCAACCCTGGTTCACCCGAACGGCGAGCCGGATGCCGCACTGTATCTGGATCCATCGCGCCGCCTGGACGCCGGGCCGGCCCAGGCGGCGGCTGTCTCTCCCGATGGGAGATGGATGGCCGCCTGGGGGCCTGACTCGCCGCAGGTGTTTCTGTGGCGCCTGCCGGAAGGCGAAGCCCTCGAACCGCTGGACGCACCGGGGCGACCAAACCAGGCTGCTTTTTCACCAGCCGGCCGTTTGCTGGCGGTAGGAGGAATGGACGGGGGGCTGACGATATGGGATATCGAAAGCCGTGAGATTCTGCACACCTTACCCGGCCACCGCTCGGCGGTCACGGCCCTGGCGTTCTCGCCGGACGGCAGGCTGTTGATCTCAGCCGGCGAGGACGGCCAGGGGACCGTGTGGGATGTGGGCAGCGCCGGCAGCGTGGCGCGCTTCGAAAGCAAGACCCTGCCCTGGAGCAACACACTGGCGGTGTCTCCCGGCGGCCGCTTCCTGGCTGCGCCGGTCCCCCAGGGCGGGGCGTGCCTGTGGAGCCTGCCCGCCAGACCAGAAATCCTGGCAGAGACCGGGGGCTGGCTGGTCTATGAACGGGACGGCGGCCTGTATGCAGCCGGAGAACAAGGCGGCCCTCTGCTGCAGCTGGCGCTCGAAGGACACCCCCTTGCGGGCAGCCTTGCCCCCGGCAGCGCAGGCTGGCTGGCAGTGCGGCTGGGCCTGGATGGCTCCTCTCAGACGGATGGCATTTCTCTGGCGCTGCTGCACCTGCCGGAGCGGGCTGCCGTGCACCACCTGGCGCTGACCGGCCCGCTGCTGGATGAAGGGTTATCGGGGCAGCAGGTGCTGCAGGCGCTCTCCCAGCCGGATGCGGCCGCCTGGTCGCCCGACGGGAGCCGCCTGGCGCTGGCCGCAGCCCCGGAAGGCGAAGGCGCCGGCCTGTACCTGTTCGACCTGGAGCATGGCAGCCTGCAGCGCCTCACTTCCGAAGCCGGCTACCCGGCCGGCCTGACCTGGTCTCCGGACGGGCGCTGGATCGTTTACCAGGAAACCGCTGCTTTCACCGCCACCGGCGAGCGAGAGACCGCCGCCCTCTGGGCGGTCCCCTCGCAGGGCGGCGAACCCCGCCGCCTGCTGCCCGACCGGCAGGGCGAACCCTTTGAGACCTCGCTGATGGGATGGACCACGGCCGGCGAGCTGGTGACCCTCACCCGCGGGGCAGGCGACCGCTTGCAGGTGATCGACCCGGCCAGCGGCACCGTTAACGACCTGTTTGCAGCCGGTTCAGGCACGGTCTCCTCGGCTGCGCTGGCGCCGGGCGCGGACGCCCTGGCGCTCACCTTTACAGACAGCCCTGAGGTCCTTTTATTGACCCTCTCCACTGGCGAGGAGCGCCGGGTCAGAGTGGATGGGATGGAGCCCGGAGGGCGGCTGGCCTGGCTGGAAACCCTGGGCCGCTACAGCCTCAGCTCTCCCTCAGGAGCGGCCCTGCTGGATCCCCGGGGCGACAGCCTGCTGTACGCCGGCGAGAACACAGCCCCGCTGCCTTCCCCGGACGGGCGATATCTGGCCTTTGCCAGCCGCGGCGGCGCGCTGCCGGCTGGCGTGCGCATTTATGAGACGGACGGGGACCTGGTCGCAGAACTGCCCGGCCAGCCCGGCGACCGTCTGGCCTGGTCGCCGGACTCCAAAGCGCTCTACCTGATCAAAGACCAGAGCCTGTACCGCTATCCACTGCCGTCCGGCCCTCCTGAACTGCTGCACCAGGGCCTGGCCCAGACCGGCAGCGGCCTGGTGTTCGTCCCCACCGGGCTGGTTGAATAAAGTCTGAGCCTGCCCGGTAATCCAGAGAAAAAGAAAAAAGCCGCCCACTGCAGAACTTTGCGGTGGGCGGCACCTGGATGGTTAGGGCGAATTTCCCTGATAAAAAAATGAGAACAAAAAAAGGCGCCAGAATCGTCTGGCGCCCCGGGTGATTCTCATGCTGGTGATTTTTCTTATTCGGCTGCTTCGCCGCGGATAAAGGCCTCGGTCATTTCCTTGGCCACGCTGTCACGGAACTGCTTGGGCGGGGTCTTCATAAAGTAAGCCGACGGACCCAGCAGCGGGCCGCACAGGCCGCGGTCGAGGGCCAGCTTGGCGCAGCGCACGGCGTCGATAATCACGCCGGCCGAGTTCGGCGAATCCCAGACCTCCAGCTTGGCCTCCAGGTTCAGCGGCACTTCACCGAAGGTGGTCCCTTCCATGCGCACGTAGCACCACTTGCGGTCGGTCAGCCACGGCACGTGATCGCTGGGCCCCACATGCACATCGTCCGCCGGCAGGCTGTAAGGCAGCATGCTGGTCACGGCGCCGGTCTTGGAGATCTTCTTCGATTCCAGGCGCTCGCGCTCGAGCATGTTCAGGAAGTCTGTGTTACCGCCAAAGTTGAGCTGGTAGGTATGGTCCAGGCGCACCCCGCGGTCCACAAACAGACTGGTCAGCACGCGGTGCAGGATGGTCGCGCCCACCTGACTCTTCACGTCGTCGCCGATCACCGGCAGGCCGTGCTCTACGAAGCGTTTGGCCCAGTAGTCCTGGCTGGCGATGAAAACCGGGATGCCGTTGACGAACGCACATCCGGCCTCAAGGACCTGTTCGACGTACCACTTGGTCGCCATCTCGGAGCCCACCGGTAAGAAGTTCACCACCACGTCCGTCTTCGTCTCGCGCAGGATGCCCACAATATCGGCCGTCGGGCCGGGCGCTTTCTTCACGACCTGCTGCAGATATTTCCCCAGGCCGTCGTGAGTCATACCGCGGGAGACGGGAACGTCCAGGTGAGGCACATCGGCGAAGCGGATCGTGTTGTTTGGATAGGCAAAAATGGCCTCGCTCAGGTCCTTCCCCACTTTCGTATCGACCACATCGAAGGCTGCCGTGAATTCGATGTCGCGGATGTGATATCCGCCCAGATTCACATGCATCAGGCCGGGCACCTGCTCGTCATCCCGGGCGTTCTGGTAAAACTGGACTCCCTGCACCAGTGCGGAAGCGCAGTTCCCCACTCCAATGATGGCTACACGAACTTTATGATTATCACTCATTCTGGTTCTCCTTGATTGTTAGCATCTTCGTTTTCCGGCTCATTTACTTACTCGTCCTGCGAGGATGCATGCATACAGGAACGGTGCACCGCCTGCGCATGTTTTTTTCCTGCAGTGATAACGCCGAATTTCTGGGGTACGCCCTGTACGTACAACAGAGCGTATTATACAACTTCGTGAGGTTTAGAACACAACAATTGCGGGCATGCTATAATGTTGTCATTGACCGGACACCCAACGGAGAAACGTTCATGCTCCAAACCACCAATCTCCGCATGCAGCGCATGGAGCGGCTGCTGGCAGTATTACGCCGCCTGCACCAGTCGGACGATCTGAACGCGGCCCTGCAGGAAATTGTGACCACCGCCTGCGAGCTGACTCAGAGTGAAACCAGTTCGATCCTCGTTTATGAAGAGGAGACCGGCCTGCTGAAGTTCCTGGCAGCGCCCCACCAGCACGCGGATATGATCCTGCGCCAGCGCATTCCGCTCGAATCCAGCGTCGCCGGGTACGTTTACACGAAAGGCGAACCCCTGGTCATCAACGACGCTGCCGCCGACGGGCGCATCTTCCACCGCGTGGACGAGATAACCGGATACACCACCCGCTCGCTGCTGGCCGTCCCCCTTATCTACCGCCAGCAGACCGTCGGCGTTCTGGAAGTCCTCAACAAAAAGGGCGGTGTTCCTTTTACCTCCGACGACGCGGATCTGCTCACCATGCTCGCCATCCAGACGGCAACATTAATCCAGGAAAGCCTGCTGCAGGAGCAGGCGGCGCGCACCCGGCAGGAGATGGAAGACCTGGAACGCATGAAGGCCGACTTCGTCGCCATCACCTCACACGAGCTGCGCACGCCGCTGGGGCTGATCCTGGGGCACGCCTCCCTGCTCGATGAAATGGTCAGCGACGAGGCGCAGCGCGAGCAGATTCAGGTGATCATCAACAGCGCCAGGCGCCTGAAAAAGATCGTCGATGACCTCTCCGGCATGGAGGAGATGCTCAAGAACCGCAGCAAAATCCGCCGGGAGGTGGTGGACGTGAAGGACGTGATCCACGCCGCGCTGGTGAACCTGGCCGGCCTGGCCCTGCGCAAGAAGGTGCACCTGGCCAACCGCCTGCCCGCCGAACCCATCGAGGTGGAAGGCGACCGGGAAAAGATTTACATCGCCGTCTGCAACCTGGTGGAGAACGGCATCCTGTTCAACAACGAGAACGGACAGGTGCAGGTGAGCGCCGAGAATCTTCCCGGCTACGTGCGCGTCTCGGTCGCCGACAACGGCATCGGCATCCCGGCGCATGCCGTGCACAGAATTTTTGAGCCCTTCTTCCAGCTGGAACATCACATCACCCGCCGCACCGGCGGCATGGGCCTGGGTCTGGCCGTGGCGAAGGTGATGGTCGAACTGCACGGCGGGCAGATCTGGGTGGAGAGCCTGGAAGGTAAAGGCAGCAATTTTTCTTTCCTGCTGCCCAAAGGGACGCGATTGCAGAACCGCCAGCGGGAGGCGGTGAAAGAAGCAGCTTGAGAATTCACCTTGTCAAAGCCAGATGGGTGATGTATAATGCCATCCGCTTGTACGGGGCGTGGCTCAGCCCGGTTAGAGCGCACGGTTCGGGTCCGTGAGGTCGGCGGTTCAAATCCGCCCGCCCCGACTGGCAAAACGGTCTGCGACAGCAGGCCGTTTTATTTTTAACGCACCCGGTTCTCGAACACGGTCCGGGTCCGTGAGGGGGCGTGTGCACGCCTGAGCGGTTCAAATCCGCCCGCCCCGACTGGCAAAACGGTCTGCGGCAGCAGGCCGTTTTATTTTTAACGCACCCGGCTCTCGGGTACGGTCCGGGTCCGTGAGGGGGCGTGTGCACGCCTGAGCGGTTCAAATCCGCCCGCCCCGACTGGCAAAACGGTCTGCGGCAGCAGGCCGTTTTATTTTTTAACGCACCCGGCTCTCATCACATTCAAGGACGCGGACAAGAACGGATCACGCTGATGGAAGCGGATTTTTCCCCCTCCCCTGTGAGCGAGCGCCAGCGAGCGAACGGGTGAGGGCAGGCGTCTCACAGAGGCAGGTAATTATTTTTGTATTATGGTAATCAATTGGTTAATTGATTCCATAGCATGGCGATACTGACTTCCGCCCGCAAGCCGCTTCGACTGCGGGGCCTGTCGCCCCCTCCGCTCAGCGCGCCTGCGGGCAATAAATGCCGCAACCTGGCATCCTGAGCGTAGTCGAAGGACGCCTGGTTGCGGCATTCAGATGCTGGCAGCCATTAAGAAATTAAAAACCTATCCTTGAAAGAGGGCAGGGGTGGGGGTAAATTCGTATCAAATGTGAATGGAAAACCTTTAAGGTTTCCGGCAGTTCCATCCCGAACTGGAACCAACGTGAGGCAGGGGGCGCAGCCACAACAGAACCTGTTAAGACCTTGAAGGTTTTATTATCCCCACAGTTATTGAACAGGTTATACAGTTTTGAAAGGTTTATACAACACCTAATACTGTCACTTTTCGATATAATTTGCACCACTTCACTTTATTCAAACATTGATATAACAGCAGACGGCCTGCGGACTGCTGCAAATAAAATTTCGTTCACAGAGGAGCTCTCGTTGATGAACAGGCGAAATTTCTTAAAGTTGTTCGCCATTGCCCCCCTCGGCGGGCTGATGTCTTTCCGCGGTTATTCCGGAAGCGAAGCAGCAGCCCCGGCCAAAGTTCTGCGCGGTACCCCCGAAGGTAAGATCTACGAGTCGCTCGACCAGGGTAAAACCTGGCAGCTGGCAGCCAATTTTGGCGAAAACCGGCCGGTTTTGAACATCTCCACCCGGCAGGGGATCTTTTATGCGGAGATCGGCTGCGGGGAGCACTCTTTTACCCTCCAGTCCACAGACGGACGCTGCTGGCGCACCGTAGATCAGCATGCGCGCGTCTGACCCCCACCCTTCCGAAAGCAATCCAGATAACTCTACTGCGGACACGGCACAGCCTGCCGTCGATCTGTGCCTGCGGCCGGCCGCGTCTGCTGACCGCGATTTCCTGCTGCAGGTGTATGCCAGCACCCGCCAGGAGGAACTGCAGCTGGTGGACTGGAGCCCGGATCAGAAACAGGCATTCATCACCATGCAGTTCGAGGCCCAGCACCGCTACTACCATGAAAATTACACAGGGGCCAGCTACGATATCATCCTCGTCGACGGGGAGCCGGCCGGCAGGTTGTACGTCGCCCGCTGGCCGGGTGAAATCCGGATCATAGATATCGCCCTGCTGCCCGCCTTTCGGGGGCGCGGAACTGGCACACGGCTGCTGAATCAAATCCTGGCCGAAGCAGAGCGGACCGGCTGCCGGGTCAGCATCCACGTCGAAAAATTCAACCCTGCCCAGCGCCTTTACGCCCGCCTCGGGTTCAGACCGGTGGATGACAGAGGTGTCTACATTCGAATGGACTGGACAGGTGAAAAGGCCGGTGAATAGATATGCTCTCTCAACTGCAAAGCGCACATTTTTCTGCTCAGCTCCACACACAATTTTCCCTGCAGGACATTCCTTCTCAAACCGGGGACCGCATTGACCTGACCCTGATTGAGGTCAACGAATGGCGAAACGAGCCGCTGGTGGGTAAAAACACCGGGGGCCGCAACCCGTTCTCGATCCTGTTTCTCGGCCCGCCCTCCCCGGTCCTGCCCCAGCAAATCTACCCGCTCGAACACCCCGAGCTGGGCCGGCTGGAGATTTTCATCGTTCCGGTGGGCGCCCGGCCCGAAGGGATCCTTTACGAAGCCATATTTACCTGATTTCCATTTCACCTTCTAAAAACCAGAAGCCTCGAGGAATAACACCATTCCCGACGCTGCTCCCAGGCGTATCCCCACACCCTCACGACATTTCTCGACCCTCAAACGAGCCCTGCTTCCGGCGCTGCTGGCAGGACTGCTGTCTGCAGCCGCCATCCTGGCCGCACCGCTCATCACTGCTGAAAAAACCTATACCATCGTGAACGACGTCGACGGTCACGGGCGCGCAGACCCGGGCGACACGATCGAGTACACCATCACCGTCACCAACCGCAGCTGCGGCGACGCCCTGGACCTGGTCATCAGCGACAACCTGGATGAAGCCTTATCCCTCGTACCAGGCTCTGTCAACGTCTCGCCGCTGGCCATCGACGACTGGTACGAGACCATCGGCAACACCCTGCTGGCTGTGAACGCAGCTCCCAGCGGCCCGGCGGTCACATCCACCGCTGCGCTGACCGACAACGATATCGAGTTCCTGGGCGACACTTTCACCGTTACGGCCATGGATGCGGTCAGCCTGCAGGGCGGCGTGGTGACCGATCTCGGCGGAGGGGCGTTCACCTACCTGCCGCCGGTTGGCTTCACCGGCACCGACATTTTCACCTACACCCTGACCGATTCGCAGGGGCTGACCAGCGCGGCCCGGGTGACAGTTATCGTCAAGGAGATGGTCTGGTACGTGGATAACTCCCTGGCGGTCAACGGCGACGGCCGGTCGACCTCCCCATTCAACACGATCAGCGCTGTAAATTCTACCGACGACCCCGACGGGGCGGGGGAAATCATTTACGTCTTCAGCGGCGGGAGCAGCTACGGCAGCATCACTCTGGAAGATCGTCAGCGCCTGACCGGTGAGGGCGTCGCACTCACGGTCGCAGGGATCGAGCTGGCCGGGGCCGGGGACCGCCCTGTGTTCACCTCCACGGACGGGCCGGTGATCACTCTGGCCAACGGCAGTTCAGTCGAGGGATTGGAGATCGACGCCGCCAGCGGCCCGGGGATCTTCGCCAATTGGTTGGGCGGCTCAAACGACGTACGCCAGACTGCAGTGCACACCAGCGGCACAGGCAGCGGCGTCAGCCTCGTGAATTATTACGGAACGTTCACGTTTGAAGACGGGTCCATTGATGGAAATGGCTCCGGTCACGCGGTGAGTGTGGACGGCTGGTACGGAAACAGTATCTTCACGAATGTGGTCATCGAAAAAACGGCCGGACCGCTGGTTTCCGTACGCAACAAGAACAACGGGAATGTCACGTTCAGCGGCGGCAGCCTCACTG